>MDTD01142817.1_pt1 | contig 19868 bp, 13 predicted proteins | sample 811221 | NCBI WGS metagenome assembly MDTD01 (sample SAMN05326646, study PRJNA326480) | marine metagenome | isolation source: seawater | place: Pacific Ocean: South West | collected 2011
AAGACATTTTCTCTTGTAAAAATTCCAATATTTCTTCAACAGACGCTTTTGGATTTTTGGTATTGAATTTTCCTAACTCTTTGATAATCCGTCGAAATTGTGGTGCTCTCTTTTTCAGGTCTTTAGCGAGTATTTCTTGCCCATCACTTAGAGCACGAACATCATTCGTCTTGCCTCCCTTGGCAAACCCATGAAATTTGCTCGGAACCTTTCTTTCTGACCCGTCCGCCTTAACCGCTACGATTTGATAGCTTTTTATGTCAGGATTGTCATTAAATATGGACTTCCACTTTTCTCGCACCTCTTCGACATCTTTGGAAGATTCGATTACCTCTTCGCTTGAAAAATGTCCATATCCATTGTCTTCGGAGTAGTAAACCTTAATGTGTTTGGTAGGGTTTGGCCTTCCTCCTTTAGCGAAGGAACGCTCTCGTGTTGGTGTAGCTTGATAAATAATATGCCCACCCCTATCTTCAACTGCTATTTTTGCATTTGGAAACTCCTTACGCATAGCTTCAACTTCAAGGGGAATCTCTTGGGGATATGGTCGTGAGCGTTGTTCAAGCAACTTCCCATCAATCGCCATTATCGTAAATGGCCCTCCGTTACTGCCACGCACCCCATCCATAATCTTTTTAATAGAGGTTTTACGAGAGGAATCGGGATACGGATAGGTTTTTTCAAGCATTTTTTTCTCGTCCTCTGATATTTCTACCAAGAACACAACATCAAAATATCTATCTTTATTTTCAGCAATTACATCCGTCAACAATTTAGGATTCTTGCCAAAATCGGGGTTTAAAGACAGGGCATATTTTTTAGGGTCATACCCCTTTTCTATCAAAATCGGCATTGATGTGTCAACAAATTCATAAGGGTCGTATGACGAAATGATTTTAGCCGTTTGCCACGGGAAATTCTTGGGCAAAGAGGTCGCTCCATAAGCGTTGGATATAAACCCTTCCGCTTCACCAATCGCTTCCATTTCGTCGCGTGTGTACTCCCCAAACTCGTGTCCCGTATGGGCTTCTTCAAATACTTTCTTAACATCAACACCTTCTAAACTTCCCGTTATGGGGATAGCGGTGAGATTGCTGTCTTTAACCTTACCTCCTTTGGCGAAGTCAAGGTCAATCTCATTTATATCAATGTCTTCGGCATCATCTAAATCCAAATCGAAATCGTCGTCATCCGCTTCCAAGACATCTTCTTTTTCCTCTGCAATCACCTCCTCTACTTCAAGGTCATCCGCTGAAGGTGTAGGCAGGATTTCTTGGTCATTCGCAACTGAAACTTGTCCTAATTCATCGTTTTCGTCAGGAATCGCATCGATGCTTTCAATGATTTCTTCCTCGGCTTGCTCTTCGGTGTCGTCGTCAATCATGAGACGCGCCCCTTCAATCGCATCACGAAGTGCGGCAATTTCGTCGTCGTCTTCGCCCTCGTCCATAAATTCAAGGGCTTGCTCAAACAATGCAATTTGCTCTTCAAAAATGTCTCGCAACGAAGGCTCTTCGCTTTCGGGACGGGTCTTGACTTCACCCATAAATTCAAGGGCTTCTTTCGACTCAATGTCCACCTTTTCACTAAATGCCAACGCATTTTCTCCTACGATGGTTTGCAAATAGGCATCGGGGTTTGTCGGAAGCAATCGTGCAGGTGCGCCACTTGGTGCGTTTTTCTTGTCAATCATGATGAATCCTTTTACGTCATCGTCATCCATGAAAAACAGGGTGAACAAATCAGAATTGGGAATCATGCTCGACCGCACCTCTTTCGTTCCGTAAAATTTGTCAAAGTAATTGTAAACAACGGCAGGGATATAAAATACCCGTGAAGAATTTGGCGAAGCAAACACAAAATATCCCGCCTTTTCAGACAAGTTGTCTACCCTGTCGTATTGCACTTCCTTCGGCAGAATTTGTGTGAATCCCACCTGATACAAACGCTCATTCTTGGTGTAAGAATCGCCAATAATCGACCCGACTTTTCCGCTAAACGCAGAGGTGTCGTCGTCTAAAACACTATCGGTGATAGTATCATCTTTGGTATCACTAAATGGGATGTTCAAGTGACTGCCTCCAATCTCAAAAATTCGTAGTTGCTTTAGGTCATTTGCCTCACAATAGTTGGTGATGTATCGGTAGCCTCCTACTGACGCGCTGAAGAACTCATCACAATTTGCAAGTGCGTACAACGTTTTTGGCTTAATGTAGAAGTTGCTATTTCGCACCATCAAGTGATGTACTGCCTTACCCACGGGAAAATCCAAAGCATTTCCTACGGGTTCGTCCTTGTTGTTTGCTCTTTCAAGAAGATTGAGAATGCCATCAAAAGACGTGTTCACATCTTGGCCTCCAACCAAATATTGTTGTGTGGTAAAGACGCTACTAACCTCTTCCTTTGGCAAGGACATTTCCTCTTTGGGCATCATTTGCACCCTCCCTTTACCAAACGTGCCTTGAAATTCAATAATGTCCTCTGCGTCTTGAGAAAGGATTTCAACCTTCATATCAGCGTTGTTCAAGGGCATGGTGCTAATCCGAACAAAGTCGTCAAGATAAAGACCTCTTATCGTTCTGTTCGGTGTGCTGATAACCAACGCCCCTTGACTATCAATTTTTGGCACTTTCGTTTTTACCAATTGCGAAAAAAAGTTCGAGACAGGCACGTTTTCAAAGACAATAGCATTGACCATGTTCGCCACACCCGTTTCCGAACCTCCCTGTCCTGTTAAAGGCGCAGGAGCCATTGGCGGGGGCGTAGATACTTCTTCCTCTTCTAACGGAGCCTTATCGCTTTCAATGTCTTCTAAATCAGCATCCGTAATGCGAATATCGAAGCCTCCTGCCCCTTCAAGGTCGTCCAAGTCCAACTCGAAATCGCTCAAATCCAAATCTAAGTCAACATCAGTTGCTCCAATAGGCTCTTTCTTGTTCTCTTCCAAGATTTTTTTAATATCCGATGTTTCAAGGTATTGCGCTACGCGCTCATCCAAGGTCGCCACTTGCAAGGCAAGATTATCGCCCCCTTCGCTTTTGGCTTTTGCCAAAGATGAAAGGACATCGATTTGAAGCAAATCCTCGGCCTCTGAAAATGTCAGCCCGTAGCTATTAAGTAGTTTTTCCGTTTTAAGCATATCAGCGTGTTCTTTCTAAATATGGGAAAATGGCTTCTAATTGTTCGACCCTTTCGTCTACCGAAGGTATCGTTTCACCCTGCCTTTCAGCAATTTTCTTTGCAAAACTTTTGCGAAGTTCCGCCTTACTTTCCTCGTCGTTGTCAAGTCTTTGTTGGTCTTCTGCCCTTTGCACTTCCTTTCTTTCAAGAAGGACATCAAGGTCATCAATGGTCGCATCACGGGTCGTATCGCCGTCTTTGATTTGCTCATTTGACACAAGGTCATTGAACGCACCAATCGTAATCGCTTCGTCGCCCGTGCGGAATCGTGATACGAATTTAGCCACTTGGCCGACATCTACTTTGCCTCTGCCGTATTCCAATTCCACTACGCCCTCAAAAAACGCTTTGAAACACGCCATGTGAAGGATTGTTTGACCGCGTAACGCAAATTGACCTCTACTCGCACCATTTACTCCAAGGTCTTGGGCGATGGCTTGTCCATCTGAATTTGGAACAACACCCGCCACTTTTAAGGCAGGGTCGAAGTATTCTTCAATCATGGCTTCACGGCTTTGGTCGCGTTCCAATTTCTCCGTTCTTTGGCGACATTTATTCGCGATGGTTGCCACTTTGTCGGCTTGCTCTACAAAGGCAGTCAAAGAACTTGTCGCATCAAGATTGAAAGGAGATGTGAATGTTAGCTTAAAGTCTTTTTCAGCATCGTTAGCTTCATTAAGTTCAATGACTTCTTCGCGCCCCTCCTCGTCAGACATTTCAGTAATTGTTACGCCTTTTCTCAAACGCGCAGACATATCTGCCTTGTTTTCATATTTCAACTTTCCATCCTTATCGGTGAATTTGTTTGGATTTTTTTCAAATTCATCACGCACTTTGTCAGAAGGGAATTGGGCGGGGTATTGAGCGTCAACCAATTTCTGCGTTTCAACATCCAACCTTCGTCGATTTGTTTTATCGGCAAATAATTTTCCGAGAATAAAGGTTTCGGTATCAAAAACTTTTTGAGAAAAAGAGTTGAATTTCTCGATTGCCTCTTCGTATTTGCGTCTTGCTTCGGGATACTCTGCGCCCAAACTTCTCATAAGCGAAAGTTCTTCCGTCAGCCTGTCAACATTACGGGACAACTCCTGCTCGTCATCCTCCCATTGCATTTCTGCGAGTTTGTCGGGGTCGGTAATCAAATTGATTTTGATTTCTGCCACGTCAACATCAAATTGTGTTGCCTCACTATCGTACACCTCCTCGCCCAACATTTGTTGTACGCTTTTAATTTTTTGCTCAAGTTTCGAGTACACAAATGCGTCAATGCTATTTTGAGTCAAAACATTGATTAAGAAGGCATACTTATATGGATTCTTCTGCCTCCATACACGTCCGTGTAATTGCATATAAGTGACGGGAACGAAACCCACTTGAAGGATGTACATCAGAGGGCAATTCTTCTGAAGGTTAATGCCTTCTTTGATGATTTCCGTGCCAAACAAAACAAGGCAATATCCTGTATTAAAGTCGTCTACAATTTGGGTCTTCTCATCCCTTGTGCGACCATCGATTGATTTGAATAAACTTTCTACATCTCGGTCTGAATCTGCGACGATTTGCTCCAACAATTCCTTGTTTTCGTCAATGATGTATTGAGTCATCAAGTCGAACAAGAAAAAGTCTTTTCCGTGGTAACGGAACTTGTAATTGTTAGCATAGACCACCTGACCCATGATGGCTTCTGATTCGTTTTCCCCCGCAAGGGTTTGACCCTTTTCGTTTACTGCGTAGTCAAGAACTTTCTTTATAGCCTTACAAGCGTACAATAGCTTGGGGCTATTCTCAACGACATTTTTAGCGTTCTGACTTGGTGTACCATCCAATGCAGGTAGGTACGGATTCATCAGGTTTTTGTCATTATTGATTGTCAAGTAATATGGACTGATAAGAGTCAGTTGTTGGGTTCTTGACGCTTCCAACGCGCGTTGTGCAATTTTTTGCGCTTGTGAAAGATTGTCGTCTTCATTTTTGACGGCATTCGCGCTGATTGCCTCTTCGTCGTCGTCATCAATTCCAACATCCGTATCCGTTGTCTCATCTCCTCCCTCTGCACCTTCAAACTCGATTCCATCAATCGCGTTTTGAACTGCTTTCGCAAAATCATTTTCAGGGTCAAGACTAAAAATCTCTACAATGAGCGATTCCATTTCGTCAAGATTTTCCATCTCGTATTCAATGTCATCGGGCTTGCCTTTGCGCTTTGTGACTTTTACAAGAGCCTTCAATTCTTTGACCTTTTCGTCCGCAGGATTTACTTTTTTACCCTCCTTTTTTTGGACTTTTTCGTAAATGTCCTCTGCCTTTTTCAATTCCGCTTGAGTGTAGGACAACTCCGAATCAGACTCAAGTGTGATGTACCTGTTCAAGTCTTTATTCATCTTTTCCTGCGCCTCATTAAACGAAACTTGTGACAACACTTTTTCCAAGTCGGATTTATCCACCCCTTCAATCGTTGGGGCATCAGTTCCAACAATCACCTTTTGCGGTCTTTGCGCTTCGATTTCAGCATCGCTGATTTTGAAGTTTGTAAATGACTTGATGAGTTGCGAAAGGGCATAGATATTCTTGTATCCTACAATTTTTGGGAATAGCGTGTATCTATTTTGGTAATCGATGTCCTTTTGCCACAATTCCTTTGCATAAACTTGGAAGAGGTCAAACGTATTGAAGACATGGCCCTGCATCAATTTCGACGTACTTAAAGCCCCAAAGAGAGACAACATTTGGAAGTTGTCGTCCGTAAATGGAGTAGCTGAAAGGAAGATGGTATTTTCAATTTTCCTTTTCAAGCCTTCCGAAATGATGCGTCCTCTATCTTGGAAATACAGGCATATCGCAATGAAGTTTTGTACCTCACCACGAATGTTGTAATTGGCTTTGGTGTCGTAAGAGTAAACGGCTTCAGGATAGCGGATGCCTCCTACCACATTTGCTCGCACAATACCTCCGTCATCGGGTCGGCTTTTTACCTTGTTTCTTGCCTCAAGTTTATCGGCTACGCGAGTACCCTTTTTTACAACCTTAAATGCACGATTGAAATTGTGTACCTCATCTACAATGAAAGCATCACAACTCAAAAGATTGATGTCTAATCCTCGGTATTGAGACAAGAACAATTTTTCCTTTTGACCTCGTGTGCGAACGCCTTTTTTCTTTTGCGCCAGTTGGTTATCTATCGTTTGAACAACACGTTGGCTTTTCTTATATCGGTTTGGAAGACGTCCGTTCAATAATTGAGTTGGAGTCGCGTTTCCATAAATACCTGCCATAAAGTCAACGCTATCCTCTCCAAACTTTTGAGCAACACTCAATTTCGGTAGTGCCAAGTGACTGCACAAAACCACACTATTTGGTCTTTGCGTCCACTCCTTAAATGTACCCAAGAAAAGCGGGGCTTGACGGCTCAACGTCTGAAAAAAGAAAGCTACCTCTTCCGTCATTTGGAGTTCTAATGCAGTTTTGAGTTGTGCTTTGGCTAATCCTTCCAAGCCTGTATAACTCTTCGTAAATGGGAACTCTTCTTCAATAGCCTGAATCAAAGTTTCAAGAGATGAATTTTTGTGATTTTTCATAGCCCAAGGCAAAACCACTCGCTCCCAAAATGACCTTGTGCCATAGTAAGGCCACCATGCCGCACTTGTTTCTTTGGCATTACCATCCAAAATTTCCTTGGTTTTTACGCCTATCCAAACCATTGGATAATCACTCATTTCATTCTTTCTATTAAGGATGTCCGAATCATATCCGATGTCTTCTAATTCTTGCTTGACATTAGGATATTTTTTATAGAAATCTGTTACGCTTTTGGGAAAAACAGCATGATGGCCTCCAAAAGCAGATGCAGTTCCCCTTCCTTGCTTCGTTATAGTTAAGTTCTGCTCGGTCAACTCCTTGTATTTCCCCTCATACTTTGCATGAATAGAAATGAGTTTCTGCATGATGCGCTTCAGGTCTCCACCCTCCTCTTCATCAAACTGAATGGCAGGAGACTTTGTTTTCAACTCCTCGTAAACGGCTTTCAAAAAACTACTCTTTGAATCAAAACTTGGGTCGTCGATGTGTTCAAGTTTTCCAAACTCCATGTAGTCAGAATCTCCCACATCCCAAAAGTCAAAATCGCCCGACTTGATTGTCGTAGTCAGTCCCGCAAGGGTTTGACGTGGCGTGTCGTTCAACCTGATGATGTCTGACTTTTTATATGGTTCGGACTTTTTGAAAAATGGATTTTGCTCAACCCACAAATTTTCAAGGGTATCGTATCCATATTTTTGCTCACGCGGGGTGAGCATGGAATTTTCTTTGTTTTTACCATACTTACTGAAAGCCCCGCCAACGATTTTCATCAAGCCCTCCGTTGTTCCCGCCAACTGCTCCATTAACTGCAAATCGGCTTCCGTATAAGCCATAGGCCCGTCATATCCCGTGCCCTCACTTTTTTCAGCAAATTCAGGTGATGAGGAGTCGATTTTTTTACCCAAAAGGTCGCTCTTATTCATTGAGCCAACTTTGACCAAAGTGATATTGGAGGGAAGCAATCCATTTTTTACCCTCCTTCCGTCGTCATTGACAAGACCTTGAATTTCCTGCTCCCAATTCCCTGAATCGTAAACGGGATTAGGTACGCTAATCAATACACGCTTGGCATCACCACGCAAAAACAAATCGCTAATTTTAGCAATCGAAGAGGTCGTCTTTCCAAAGCCTACTTCGTGAGCCAACAACCCACTATTACCACCCGCACCAAGGTATCTTAATCCATCTCTTTGTGCCTCTCTTAGTGAGAAACCTGCGGCGGAGCCATCAGCCTTGTACTCGGTAGCAATAAATCTTTCAATATCTCCAAAAGTGCGGTTGTTTTCCAAAAAGATGGGAATGCGATTGGTGGGCTTCAACGTGTAGTTGTTATACTTCACATTGAACGCAAATTCCACGGCTTGAACCTGATTTTCGGAGTTGTACAAATATCCATCTGAAAGAGCCAAGGAAAGAGTGTACAACTCGTCTCCTTCAATACGCGCTTGAGAAGCTATTTCGTGATACAGGCCGTTCACACGTTGAGCAATTATTCGAGCAAGAGATTTTTCTTTGTCTTTGTATCCTAAATCATTCAGCACACTTTCATTATCGACTTTCTCCAAGCCTTTCAATACAAACTCTTCGTCAACTTTGGGTGGCTCTTTGTATTTGCCAATGTTTTCCCAATTAATTTTGATGATGCCCGTTTTTCTTTCCGACCCATCGTCGCCCAATTCTTTGTTGGTGATGGTAACACCAAATTTCAAAAGATTGTGCGCTCCTGCACGGGCGGATTTGGGGTCAAAATAGAATCGTCGAATTGCCGTTTCCTTATCTAAATCGTTGTATCTCAACTTATTAGATGCTCGACCATAAAGAGATGCGCCATCAAATGTCGAGGCGTATTCCTGAAACGCTGAAGGGCCATCAGGCAACGAAGAACGTGTCCTACCTCCCATCATTTCTTCAACATAGAGGAATACATCCCGATTACCATACTGCGTACCCTTCAAAACACGGCTTTTACGCAGGATGTCAAAAATTTCTGATTCAAGGTCTGATGCGGAACCATATTTAGAGTTCGTCTGTGCAAAAAGACCCGCCGCTAACGTCATTCGCGTCATTTCGAGCGTTCGGTCTTCCTTGTAGGGAGTTCCGATACCATTGTTTCTTACCGCATTCTGATATTCCTGCTTTGTCCCATAATGCAGTTTCATGAATTTTGGTGAATATTCTCGAAGCAAATCTTTGTGCGACTCTAACACAAGTTCGCCCTGCTCTGCTCCAAAGAAGTCGGTGATTTCTTTTTGGTAGATTTCGCTTTGGATTTTTGCTTCAATAGCATAAAAGTTTCCGTCAAGGAAAACATCAGCGGTGCAGAAAACGGGGCGTTCTTCTTCAAATCCATTCACAAACAAATGCCCTGCGATTACGCTATCTCGACACAAATCAAAGTAGTTGACACCATAGTCGATGCCTAACAACCTCGCACAAAGAATCCTGTATGGATTTATTTGATTGATATGCAAGTTGTTAGCTTGAATACCCATGCCCAAGAAATACCCAAGTAATTTTTCAGGGTCGCTGAAATCAGGGTTCAAATTGAAGAAGGTCTCTTCAGCGGTGAACGCATATTTTGACATGACCTCTCGGAAAACCGATGTATTCAGTTTGCCTTTTGAGTCAGTTAGCCTTTTCGCTACTGCATTTTTTGTCTGCTCATAAATCTCGCCCTTGTTTGTCCGCTTCCCTTCTTCATGGAGGGAAGTGTAGAAAGAAAGGTGGAAATTCATAATGTCTACCGCCTCACCATAAGACAAGTTGCTTTTGCTCCACTTATCTAACGATGCCGCGCTCAAAGGCACTTTCCTGCCTTCATACATCACGCGCATCTGCCGAGCAAGGACAATGTTTGGAAGTTTGAGAACCTCTACCTGCGACGCTTGCACCTCTTCTCGTGTAGGAGGTTGCGCGTCAGGGTTTTGGGGGTCGTATTTTATGAAGATTGCAGGGTAAGTGTTGAAACCTTCAAAAACATAACAACTTATATTTCTGATGACTTTAGCCTTCGCCATACGCACCTCTCCATCCAACTCCACTTCAACATCAAGTAGTTCAATTTCGGATGCGTCAATAATGTATCCATTTTCAATTTTGAAAAAGCGAAAATCCCCTCGGTATCCCTCTGCCTCCATTCTATACAAGAATGATGTAATGTAATTTGGGACGATTACGCTTTCTCCTTCTAATTGAAATTCGATAGGCCAAGCCAAATTTTCTAAATCATCGCCTCGCAGACCAAATTGTGCATCAGGGATGTACGCTCCCGAAGTCCGTGGTAGTTCGCTGACAATATCTCTAATATCTACGTCAATCTTGTTGCCCCAATATGACCTTACCCTCAAGATTTTGCCATACTGAATAGGAACAATGAAATCAGGCGTTCCCTTGATGATTTTTTCCAACTCTGAAATTGGCACAATGGGAGAGGCATTCGCGTTTGTCGTAGAAGAATCCTCGCGAGTAGAATATACATTTTGAGAGCGAACGTTTATGAGGGCATCTTCACCAATGCCGACCCCATCTAAAACATTTCCTTTTCCCTCCGAAAAGCGTGGAAAATTGTCTCCTGCCTCGCTTATCTCTACCTTTTTCTCTTCTTTGAGGAGGGGCGGGTTTCCGTGCAATAGAACTTCTTGTTCCTCCTCACTTGGGGTATTGTATAAAACCCAATAAGTACAGGCATATATGATGGCGTTAGCCGAGTGGTCTTTCAGCAATGCTCTACCCAATGAATCATTTTCGAGACCCAAAGTAGAATCAGGAATTTTTGTGGTTTCATTGATGAACTCTTCTACAAAGAATAAGTCTATATCTGAATCCCACGAACTCGTCCTCCTGCGATATTTCATCGCATGGGAATCAATCCAATTCAATCGCGCATCACGGCTCATCACATCGACACCTTCGATGAGGGTCATAATCTTTTCAATAATCGGTTCGTACTTGGCTAAAAGGTCAATAGCCAAAACCTCATTTTGTAGTTGTCTAATATCCATTACTCTTCGTATTGTGCGTCCCTGCCGATAATGTTATCAATCTGAATGAGGGAAGTGCTTAAATCTGTCCCTTCGGTCATAGAAATTAAAAGTTCTCTAATCAGCATTCTTTTGGCCTCGACATTTTGCAGTTGCCTGTAAATGTTTTGCAACGAATTACTGCTGATGTTTTCCAACGCCATCAAAATTTCGCGGTGCATCTCGACACGTTTTTTATGACTTTTCATCATGTATTTCAAAGGCAACTCTCTCATACTCTTGTGTATTTCAAAATAAACTCTTCTCCCGTATCCACAGGGACATCAAAATCAAATGTTGCACCTTCGATATGGAAGAGCCTTTCAACGATTTTTTCGTGCGTTTTAAGGTACTCCTGACGCGGTACAATAACCATCAGAACCCCTCCCTGTCGCACAAAGGCAAACGACCTCACGGCGTAATACGTTCGCGCATCTGATTCGCCTAAATCAGCCATCATTTCATCATGGTCTAATTCTGCATATCGGCACGTTGCGGGAGGGTGGGTAATGACCAAATCATAAGTCGGGATGCCACTTGTGTTTCCAACATAAAAGTATTCTGCAAGGGAACCAAAATCGTATCGCACAAAGTTTTCTTTTTGACGACCGCTTGTCAACGCTCTTGTGATTTCGTGGCAGAAATAGTCATGATTCATGACATGGAAGGATGCGCCCATTGGCGCACTCGTAAGGGCTTTTCCACTTCCCCCATGAGTCACCAAGACATCACCATTGAACCTGTTTTCTGCTTCAATCGCTTGAGGCATAGATGTGGTTTCTTGCCATAGCTTTCCAAAGACCACGTTTTCGTTCAATTCGGAGTCTTCGCACTTGTCGTATTTGCGAAAAAACGCAAGGTCTGCGGGGGTATAGACATAGTTTTGCGCTTTATTTAGGATAAAGGACTCAATGCTCTTATTTTGTTGTTCTCTGCTTGCCATTATTCTTCTTTTTGGAAGTCGATGCCTACAATTTTTACTGCGGGGAAGTCGGGGCTTGCGACCATCGCCATGACATCGGGATTATTACGTGAAAACCAATCGACGTTTTTCAGAGGCATCACGAGAATTGTGCTTTTCAATTCCTGAATCAAATCAGCGGGAAGAAAAACCTCACCATCCGATAAAACAATCACCAACGCTTCAAACCCTTCCGCTCTCTTTTTTCTTACAATATCCTCGTAAGCCAACGTAAAATCAGTACCTCCACCTCCTGCCAACATCATGGCATTCGCGGTAGCCTTTTTCATGGCCTTTTTTATTTGCCTATTTGTGAAAATGTCTTTGATTTCCGTATCAATCACATAAACAAAGCCATCATAGTCTTGGACAATTTGAGGGACGTACTTCGTCAACTCTTGCATATATGTCCTTCCTGTTGCCGCCTTTGCAAGCATAGACCCCGAAGTATCCACAATGGTGAAGGCAAGGTCTCCTCTTCTTTTCAATTTGTCCCTTTCCTTCTCGACAACTCCACGAATCAAACTTTCAACGTCGTAACCCGTTTTTCCACGCTTTCGCGTTGGCCTACCAAAACCTTTTATTAGGTCTTTCAGTTCTTTGAACCACTTGGGCTTGCCCATCGTAGGAAGAGAAATCTTCTCTCGGCTTGTGCCTGTCTGCTCTCGGTTTGGTGAATTGCCTCCTCGGACTTGTGCCGCATCAGGATATTCAAATGGGTTGTCATCCACTTGTTTCGTGATTTCCTGTTGAGTCTGCTTTGCTTCATCAAGTTGCCGTGGAGTAAGTTTTGGAACCCTCTTACTCACACCACACGGCTTGTAGATAATGCCATCGTCTTCTGCCGCCTGTGCTTCAGCGGGGCTTGGATTACCTGACAATCTATCAATGATAGGCATGGTGACATCCTTTGTCTCATTGAGAATCTTGTCGTATTTCTTTTGCAATGACTCTAAACTCATGACGCTTCAATTTGCTTGATTAACTCCTCAAACTGACCTCTCTTTCGTCGCAATTTGGTTTTTTCAGATTCGGTTACGTTTTCACTTTCGAGCAACGAGTCGATGCCTTCAATGCTCCTTTCAGCACTTTTTGCAATACGTTTTTTTCCGATTTTTTCCTGAATAGCTTTTTCTTCGGGTGTCAAAACAGGCGGTTCTCCCTCCCCTTCTTTTTCGGGGACTTCTTCTCCTCTTGTTCCTCCCGCCTCTCCAATAGGTGTTTCTTTGACTTTGTTTATACGAGGGTCATTTACACCTTCCCCAACACTACCTCCCGTTCCTGTTCCACCCTGTCCCTCTCCTTGACCTCCTCCCTCGTCCTCGCCGTCTCCTTCGCCTTCTCCTTGTCCTCTCCCGCGACCGCTTGAAGGGGGTGGGGTCTCACCATCACGCGCTTCGCCTTCTCCTTGACCTTCGCCTTGACCTTCGCCTTGGCCTTCGCCTTGACCTTCGCCCTGACCTTCGCCCTGACCTTCGCCTTCGCCCTCGTCTTCTTGCGGGGGTTGCTCTTTCTTGGTGCAATCATCATCAGGTTGTACCATGTGATACGCATTGTGTGCGATTTCATACGGCCACCCTGCTTCGTTGACAGGCAAATTGTATTTAGGATACCATCGTGACGGAACAAAAGGCAATTTGCTTGCTCGGAAGTTGAATACTGACATAAGCATATCACAAGCCTCATCACCAAGCGTCGCATTGATTCTCACGTCCGCGCAGATGTTTCCACAATACGAGTGACACGGGTCTGCATTCAAGCAATCCCCATTGAAAATATGACCCAATTCATGAGTCATGCCCGTCTTTGTGGTTTGGGGAAACGCAAGCGTCAGAAAAAACGGCGTATTTACGGCAATTCTGTAAACATTTTTTTGAGTGTCCCAATAGCTATAGATAGTCTCACAACTTCGGTCATACATCAAAAAAACATCGTCGGGAAGATTTACAATTCCCCTAATCTCGTCATATAAAAATTTTTCCTGTTCTTCTGAAAGACTTGGGAGCATACGAGCATATTTCGATGGTTCAGAGGAGCCATCTACTACGCTCATGGGCACGGGCATATTCCGCTCTATGGTTTGACGATACCAATCAAAGAACGTATCAAAATCCTCAAAGGGATTGTCGGGGAATTGAACATCAAAAGCCATTAAGAAGCGTATGTCTCTCTCAATTTTTCAATTTGTGCTTTCTGCTTATCGGTCGTCGCCCTTGCTTCATACGAATCAAGGATTGTCTTTGCGGCTTCGATATAATCAAACTTTTTCAAAGCGCGTAATAGAGGCACAAGTTTTACTTGCTTTGCTTGCAAAGCGTTAAGTGAGTGCATTGCCGTCAATTTTTGAAGAGAAACAGGATTTACCTTCTTCGTATCCATATCCCCCGCCATGTCTTTATATTCATCCATATCCTCATAGCCCATGATACCTTTATTGATGAATTGATTGACGAAACGAATTAGTTGGTCTTTTTCATCAGACGAAGCCTTGTGACGTGCAATAAATCCGATTGCATCCGAGTAGAAATTCATGACCATTTGCTTACGGAGGGGTGTTCCTTCACTTTCTTCCACCAATCCCAAAAGTTTTTCCATCCAATCAATCGCCTCGCTATTGTTAGTTACGCTTTGGGATTGCGACTTCATATCTACCAATAACGAAACTGCGGCAATTTCGGCATCACCATCTGCGTCATCAAGAGCGTCTTGAATCATTTGTTTCAATGCGCTAACTGAAGTTGAAGGTGTCGCAGACGAGGAGGCTTCTGACCCTGCCGTTTGCATGGAATATGTGCCACTACCCCCTAACATCGCTGAAGCCAAACACTTGTAGATGCCTTGTTGAAGGCGTAAACTATCGCCTCCATCCATTTCGTCATCTACTCCAAAGTTGTTCCTGATAATTTTGAACAATGCCGTCGTTTTGGTTTGAATGTAGAGTTCTTCTTGAGACGACTTTTTTCCTGCAATAATTGCGTCCTGCGTCCCCTTGGAAAAACCTGCCTCATTCATTTCATTGATGAAGTCCTCAAAAATATAGTTGGCTCCCCTATCCCTTTGATTGAGCATGGTTGGCAAAAATCCAAATTGCCATTGCAGGTTGACCTCATTCAAAAGTTTGAAATCAAGGTCTTCCATAAGCGCACCTGCTTGGCTATCCTTGGTTACGTCATTCAAGCACATTCTCATTCCTTCCAATTCAGTAGGTGGAGTGCTTACATACATGATTTCTTCAATGATGAGGTGGCAAAAACGTCTGAAAAGAGCGTCCTCAATGTCTGCGGTCGCGTTTGCAATACCAATGATGCGGGTATCCAACAAGGGCATTTTCAACTCAATCGCTTCGTCGAGTTGGGATTTTACAACTTCATAATTTGAACCTGCCTTGACCTTTTTAGGAACGCCCGCACCTTTGCCTTCATTTAGCGTTCGCATTGAATAATCCTTAATGATTCGCTCTCTTACAATGTGAAGCAATGGAGCATACTTGTCTTGTTCGCTCTCATCTACTTTATCCAACTCGTCCAAAATGAGCCAAAAGTTGCCGTAGCCAAGCAACGTGCTTAAATACAAACAAAGGTCTCTGACATCATCTCGAACCACCACATCTTTACCTTCTTCGGCGGCTTCGTCTTGCATTTTGAACAACTCGGCATCAGAAAAAAGTTCTCTTTCCACCTCCATCCCTTTATCGTTCAAAAAATTATCCCCCAAACCCCCTGTCATAGATTGAAGTTTCATTTCTTGCTTGGTGGTTGTATTGCTCTCCCAAGTCCAAACAAAAAGACCTTCAAAAATGCTATTGAGGGCTTTAAAATTTTCTCCTGTGATGCACCCTGCTTTGTCTCCATCGAAGAAGTCTTCTACATATTTGTCAAAGATTTTCTTGCCATTGCTGACATACGCTTCAATTAGGAATGTGCTTGGAAACCAATTTGGCTTGTAAAATTCCAAGATGTCTCCTCCTGCCCTTCTTCCTGTTAATCGAGGCAAGCCCTCAATGTTGGAAGGCTTTTCTGACCCGATGTAAAGCAATGACTTGGGCATCCTCCATCGCTCGGTCATTTCAATGATAGAATATGACTTTCCGATAGACGACTTTCCAAGCAAGAGAAATGGAATATCGTATCTGATTAGTTGCTTGACAAGTTTGATTGTCCTGTCACCTGAAAAAATTGCTTCTGCCATTAGATGTAAAGTTGAAGAAAATGGTATCTAATGTTTGACGGCAAAAAAGAAGGTGATAAAATACCACCTCTCTCAAACTTGTATTTCTTGCCTTCAACATCGTCGCAGTCGAACTTGACTCCTTGTCCTTCTTTCTGATTTAATTCGCTAACTATTTCGCAAGTCGTTTTTTCGCCACCCTCAAAGTTGTACTTCTTCTCTGAAGACATAGACCGCTTATTGACAACGCCCTCTCCTCCTTCCATCTCGACCATGTTGGATTCCCCAACACGCACAGGGATGCCACCTTCTTTGTGACTTGGGCCTTCAAGCAATTCTCCGCGATAACGCTTACTCATTTTTGTATTTTTGTTCAAAATAAAGTCATGGCATCTCAAATTCCTACTCAATATCTTGACAAAAAGGGCAATGCGTCAACTCTTGGAGTGGGGCTTTTCGCGCTCACAACTTTCGTGCTAATTTACCAAATTTATTTCTATTCAAAGTTCATCAGCAACCTTGAAAAGAACTCTGACATCGACGAAAGGTTAGCACGTCTTGAAAGGCTCCAAATGGAGTCAACAAGCCTTGCCTAAAACAAACTCCTTATCACGTAAAATAACCCTTATAGGGACATAAAATATTTTTCGGCAGGGAAATACACTTCTCGCATTTTGTCCAAAGGGAGGTGCGCGACGTTTTCAATACGTTCACCCCCTGCACAATTAAAAGGAGTTTTACGCGATTCCATCTTCAAAGGCATCAAAAAATTGCCTTTTTCATCGCTGACCTTCCAAAAAAACACCCTCTTATCGGGTATCAAAACGGCAAATACGAAGAAGGGGACTTCAAACGCTCGTGCGCTTATCATAGTGCCCTTATTAATCTTGTCCGCGCTTATCATTAGGGAGCCTCGTTGTTTCAGTAACTCAAAATTCATGTTTCGGCTCTTTATTTCCACACAAGCCTTAACCTCCCCATCCCTTATCAAAACCGCGTCAATCCACGCCTTTTCATATTTTGAAGTAGACGAACTTGCCACTTCGCACTCGTAAACCTCCGATATGATTTGCAATGCCGTATCACAATACTTGTCATATCCCTTTTTTAGAAAGGTCTTGGTCTTGTTTGCGGGAAGGACGTAATCTGATTGCTTCATGATTTACCAAAATCTATTGAACTTTGACCCTTGCTTGTCTTGTGCATGAGCCTGATTTTACGACATATCAAGTCGGTGAAATTTCTATCACCCTTGAATGTCGTCTTTATCTGAAAGGTTACTTCAACAAGGTCTCCCAAGTCAAATTCCTCTAATTTTTCCGTCCAATCTCCAAATAGGGTAAAAGCAATCTCTTGACGGGGCTGATTTTTGTACTTCTTGCTTACAACAAGCGTACTAATTCCATCTTTAATCGGATAGATAGTTTCTATTTTGCCTACTAATTTCATTCATAGACTGCTTCAGTCCGCACTTACATGATTGAGTACGGGGCAATGCGCCATACAGGATACTACTGACCGCTTCAGCCTCTTCCATTGTATATCGAACTTCAGCTTTTTTGCCTTTGATAAGAATTGGTGCAATTTTTTCAATGAGAAAACACATATCGCACGATACATCCACGGGACATTTAAATGCTTCTTCCAAGGCTCGCCATAATTCAGGATATTCATCAGCGATTTCTTCAAACTTCGTCCATAGCGGGACTCTCATGTCCTCGTTTTCGGGTAGTTTCAAATCTATCATCCTCGGTCAGATTTAATTTCTCTCTTAAATCTAATCCATCTGAAATCAATTTTTCAAATAACTTTTGCGTTGACAATAATTTGCAACGATTCAGCACTCTTTCTGCGGGGGTTTTTGCAGTATGCTGATTTATTTCGTCGATAATGCGCTTGCGAGTGAACTCATTTTTGACTTCTCGATGCGCTTCTTGTTTCAACATTTTTTTGGCTTGACCCAAAATTTCTTTCTTTTCTTGACCCGTCAACTCAATTAAATCTGCGTCGGCAAGAATGTCATAGTAAACATGGGCTTGCCATGACACCTCTTCATCATCTCCTGATTTGAAATTGTCCCAAATTGCCAATAATGACTTCAGGCGGTCAATGTGCAACTCTTCATCAGAAGGTTTATTCTTTTCTGCGAGAAGTAATCCTTCATGTTCGCTCTTTTTTTCAAGGTAATCTTTGACGTGAAGGGTCTTGTACTCTTTATACGCATTCAAAATTCCACTAACGTAGAGCGGTGAAAAATTTTGATAGTGATTTGGGTCAACGTCTAATTTTCGGGCTACTGCTAAATTGAACGCATTTACAATTTCGTCCAAGGTCAGTTCCCCGAAGTTTTTTTTCATGAAGAAAAGAATCATCTTCATATCCTCTTGGTCAGGAACTTCTTTGATGCCAAGAAATTTGCACCATTTCATCAAAATAGTGTAAACCTTGTGCCATCCGTTTTCAGGCAAGTCTCGAAGTTTGTCCGAAAAAGTAGCACTAATGATTGTCTTGGTTTCCTTTCTCAACTTCAACGAATTGAGCAAAGTCAATTCCGTCTGCCTCGTTAATTGCGTTGTTGTATCGTTCTGCTTTTGTAACATGGTTTGATATTTTTTGGTGCATGAATAATTCAGGACTTTGGGGGTGTTCATTTAGGTAGCTATCAAATTTATTCCCAAAAAGGGTCACGGGTCGCAAGTATATTTCTTGTTGTGTTCCTTTCCAAACCTTCGCTTTATTGTCTATGACCTGACAAAAGTCCTCAAAGGTATATCCTTCTTTTAATCGTGCGTCAATATCTTTTTGTGTTTGCTTATTTGATGTTCTATATCTCTTACCCGTTTTTTGATTTAGGTAAGCAATGATTTTCTTGTGGGTATCAACTTGTGTTTCGTCAGGTTTTATGGGCTTTCTTTGTTTCGATTTTGTTTCAGGTTTATTCCAAGTTTGTTTCAACCTTGTTTCTACCTTGTTTGTAACTGCCTCAAAACCAATACCTCCCCTGTTCCAAGTTTGTCCCAAGTTTGTTTCAGTTTTGTTCCAATATTGTTTCACGTCTGCCATGTGCCTATGAAGGCTTGTCCGACTCAAATCGTGCGAATCCGCAAGGTATTTAAACGAAAAATGAACGGGCAAGTCATCCATGCGCGACGCAATCTCGACCCACATGGCAACAAATCTTTTTCGCTTGGCCGAAACGATTAGATATTTCCAAAAATCAGGGGTCATCAGAACCCGTAGTCCTCCTCCTCCTCCTCTTCCTGAATAACCTCAACGTCTCCTGTTGTATTCTCTATCTCACGCCCCAACACCGACTTTTCATATTTCCTTTTATGTGGCACGGGCGAAGCATCAAGTTCTACAAGGTCGTTTGGCGTAACTTCTAATGTTACACACAATTTATTAAGAGTTTCAATCGTCATATTCTTTCGCTTCCCACTTCGATATTCTGTAAGAGCATAATATTCTATTTTCAAATCACGCTCATGAAGTGCGCGTTCTAAATCTTTCGTTGTCCAACCTTTGTCATGGAGGATTTTGTCGAGTTTAGTTTTAGCTTCAAACATTTTAGAAGGGGTAAAAGAAGATTGGGTGATTAATTTTTTGATTGGGATGAAATGATGGAAAAGTGTTGTATTCTAACCACTCCCATGCCTCGTCATACGTCATGCCATCTTCGCTTATCAGCTTTTTTATCATTTTATGGACATCATAAATAGCTTTTGGATTAGCACCTACGCTATGTCCTACAAGGGCATTTTCATATTCAGGCAAAATAATTGCCTCTGCATCCTCCAATATGTAGAGCAAATCACTTTTCATTTTTTGCTTGCTTTTCGCGCTCCTCCGCTTGTTTCGCGTAGTATTCCAACATTTCCTCATCAAACGACGGGTCGATATTGTCATATCTATGCAAGCAAAAGGCGGCGTAATCCGTGGTAAACTTGTAACCTTTGTAAGTAAAG
>MDTD01057353.1_pt1 | contig 19866 bp, 23 predicted proteins | sample 811221 | NCBI WGS metagenome assembly MDTD01 (sample SAMN05326646, study PRJNA326480) | marine metagenome | isolation source: seawater | place: Pacific Ocean: South West | collected 2011
AAAAAATGTTTAAAAGTCTTTACAAAAAATGTTTAGATTTAGCAGCTCATAAAAGTTCTAAATATTACTTAGCAATTGTATCTTTTATAGAAAGTTCTTTTTTTCCTATTCCACCAGACATTATGGTTATTCCGATGGTTATCTCTAAAAAAAATGATTTTATAAAAATCTTCCTAATCACAACAATATTTTCAGTTATGGGTGGTATAATGGGTTATTTAATCGGAGTATTCTTCTTTGATTTTGCATCTCATATTATGAGCTTTTATGGTTATGAAGATAAATTATCCAATATTAAAACTAATCTACTATATAGCGATAGTTTTTACACCTGGTTAGGTGTGTTATTTTTAGCGGGCTTTACTCCACTTCCGTATAAAGTTTTTACTATTGGAAGTGGTCTAATAGGTTTTAATATTTTTATCTTTATTTTAATAAGCTTAATTTCAAGAGGTTTGCGCTTTTTCATAATTTCATATTTGTCTTATAAGTTTGGAGATTTATTTACTAAATTTATGGATAGACATGGGTCTAAATCGTTTACAATAATCGGTATTTTAATTGTGATAATTTTTATAATAATTTATCTTAAATCTGGGTCTCATGTTTAATTTAAAGGCTGAATTTCAAATTAAGATAATTTTAATATTTTGTTTTATTGCATTAATTTCTGCTTATTTTATTGAATATATCCTTGGGCATCAGCCTTGCAATTTATGTTTGATAGAAAGAATTCCTTATGGATTAAGTATTATTTTAATTACTACTATGTTTTTTTTTAAAAAGAATGTTAAATTTTTTATCTTATTATTACTCCTTAATTTTATTTTTTCTTTTGCAATTTCATTTTATCACTATGGAATTGAGCAAGGATTATTTCAAGAATCAGCTGTTTGTGGAGTTAAAAATTTGAGTGAAAATATAACAAAAGAGGATCTGTTGAAACAATTGAATGAAAAAACCATTAGCTGTAAGGATGTGACATTTAAGATTTTTGGATTATCACTGACAAGTATTAATATCGTAATAAATGTTTTATTTATTATATCACTTTTAAAAATTTATATTAAGTATGAGAAAAACTAGTAATAAAGTTGAAGAGTTTATAAGAGTAGATCATGCCGGTGAGAGAGGTGCTGTTAAAATCTATGAAGGACAACTATTAGCTTTAAATACAATCATAAAAAATGATGATTTAAAAAAAACAATAGAAGATATGAAAGAACACGAGATAGAACATTGTCAATTTTTTGAAAAAGAAATAAAAAAAAGAAATATTGAACCAACTAAATTTTTACCCCTTTGGGATTTGCTGGGTGTTGGTTTGGGTTTTGGCTCAACTCTTTTAGGAAAAAAAGCAGCGATGTTATGTACTGCATCCGTTGAAGAGGTTATTGACAAACATTATTTAGATCAAATAAATCAACTTGGACCTGAGGAAAAAGAATTAAAAAAAAAAATCACAAAATTTAGAGAAGACGAACTTCACCATAAGGATATTGCATATGACCATGGAGCAACTAAAAAGGGATTGTACTCTTTGATGGACAAAATTATAAAAACCGGTTCAAAAATCGCTATAAATATTTCAGAAAAAATTTAAATTTAAGCCTCTAATTCTACATCCCAATACAAATAGTCCATCCAACTTTTATGGAGATAATTGGGAGGAAAGTTTTTACCATTTCTATGTAAATCTTCAGTTGAGGGTTGATAAGGAAATTGAGAAAGTTTCATACCAGATAATTTTAACAGTTTTCCTCCTTTTTTTACATTACATGCAGAGCAAGCTGTCACAACGTTATCCCAGTTTGTTTCTCCACCTTTAGATCTTGGAAGTAAGTGATCAAAAGTAAGCTCATCACCACTCCCACAATATTGACACGAAAACTTATCTCTCAAAAAAACATTAAATCTTGTAAAACTTGGCTTTGACTGAGGAATAATATAATCTTTTAATGCAATGACACTTGGTAATTGCATATTAAAAGATGGACTTCTTACAACTCTATCATAATTACTTACAATTGTTACTCTATCCAAAAAAACTGACTTTACAGTATCTTGCCATGACCATAATGATAATGGATAATAACTTAGAGGTCTATAGTCTGCATTCAAGACTAAAGCAGGACACTTTTCTAAAGATACTTCATGTTCAACAAAGCTATTCATAAACAAATTCTAGCTTAAATAAAAAACTATTTCAAGATTTAGAAACTATTTAATTTTTTTAAAATATAATTTAATGCTATACTTGAAGCTTCTATTGGAATATGATGGTCGCAATTTTTTATTAAATGGGTCTCTATTTCAACTTTATTTCTTATCAAAAAATCTTTGGCCTCTAACATAAAATTGGGTGAGACAACTTGATCTGAGTCACCATGGATCAAAATTGTATTTGTTGAGGATTTTTTCCTAGTTTCCAAATCTTGTTGATTAATTATTTTTCCAGAAAAACCTACAATACAATTAAACCTCTGTTCAGTTGTAAGTCCTAAATTCAAAGCCATCATACATCCTTGACTAAAACCAGTTAAAGAAATCCTGTCGTTTTCTAAAGCAAACTCTTCTTTTATCTCATTTATGAATTGATTTAATTTATTTTCAGCTTTGATAGTTTGTTGTAAAATATAATTTGTATCCTCATTTGTTAAATCAAACCATTGATAACCAGAGGGATTTATGGGGCAAGTTTCGTGTCCATTAGGGCAAATAAAGATTGTATTTGGTAAGAATCTTTTCCAATTCATAGATAATAGACTAATATCTTTTCCATCGCCACCATATCCATGTAGTAAAATAATTGCATTTCTGATTTCTTGATTATTCTCTGGTTTAAAAATTGTGGAATCTAGACAAAATGTCATACTTTATTATTTATGTTTTTTTTATTTTTAAAACAACCTACAATACATTATGATTTCTGGAATATTAGTAAAAATTTTATCTTTAGTACTTTTAATTGCAGTTGGTCTCGTTTTGATACTTGGAATAGGTACATTATTCAAAGGAGGAGAAACAAGCAAAAAATATTCAAATAAATTGATGCAATTAAGAGTTTTATTACAATTTTTAGCTGTTATTGCTTTAGTTGGTTTTGCTTATTTTTTTAAAAATTAGTTATAACTACTTAACCATTTGATAAATTTCTCGTCTTCAAAATCAGTTGAACCAATTATTCTAGCAAATTCAAATCCATCTTTATTTATAAAAATTGATGTAGGAATGCCTCTTAGCTGAAATTTTTTTGCCAGAGTCACCGGGGCATCAAAATATACATTTAAATTTTTTATTTCTAAATCTTTGAAGAATTTTAAGGATTTTTCTACATTGTCTTGACCAACATTTATTGTAAATATTTTTAAATTTCCAAGATCCTTATGAATTTGTAAGTTATCTAATGATGGCATTTCTTCTTTGCAGGGAGCACACCAAGTTGCCCAAAAATTGAGTAAAATCAAATTTCCCTCAAATTCACCCAAGTTTAATTGATTCTTATTCTGATCAAAAAACGTTAATCCATCGTACTTTTTTAACTCATCAACAATTAAAAGATTTTTGATTTCATCAGTTTCATCAGCTAATGAATTAGAAACTAAAAAAATAAATATAATTAAAAATCTCATATAAAATGTATAATTAATTATCATGACAAAAAATAAAAACAACCAGGCAATTTGGAGTACAAGACTAAAAAAAGATAGCTCTAAGCTTTTCCAAAAAATTGGTGGATCTATTGATATTGATAGAAGACTTTTTAGAGAGGACATTAAGGGTTCTATCGCACACGTTGAAATGCTTTTTAAACAGAAAATTATTTCATTTAAAATAAAAAATAAAATTATTTATGGATTGAACAAAATCGAAAAAGAAATTTTAAAAGGTAAGTTCGAGTTTAATAAAAGATATGAAGATATACACATGAATATTGAAAAAAGATTAACTCAAATTATTGGTGAAGAGGCTGGATTTATTCATACAGCTAGATCAAGAAATGATCAAGTTATAACTGATTTAAAAATTTGGATGAAGTCTTCAAATAAGGAAATAGACTTAAATTTAAAAAAAATAATTAATTCGATTTTAAAGATTGCTGAAAAAAATATAAAAACCTTAATGCCAGGTTTTACCCATTTAAAAAACGCACAAGCAATTTCTTTTGGACATTATTTAATGTCTTACGTAGAAATGTTTATTAGAGATAAAAAAAGATTTCGAAACAATTTAGAAAATTTAAATGAAAACCCATTAGGTGTTGCAGCTTTATCTGGTACATCATTTAATATAGATAGAAATTATACTACAAAAAAACTTGGCTTTGAAAATCCTACGAATAACTCAATTGATACTGTTTCAGATAGAGATTTTGTTTTAGATTTTCTTTACGCTTCATCAATTTGCTCAATGCATATATCTAGGATAGCCGAAGAGTTAATTATTTGGAGTTCTGACGGTTTTAATCTTATAAATCTTTCTGACAAGATTGTTACTGGATCTTCAATAATGCCTCAAAAAAAAAATCCTGATATGCTTGAATTTCTCAGAGGTAAAGCTGGTATTGCTTATGGAAATTTATTTTCAATGTTGACTATATTAAAAGGGTTACCTATTTCTTATTTTAAAGACCTTCAAGATGATAAACAAATCATTTTTAGCACTAATGATAATCTTTTAAATTGTTTAAAAATTTTGAATGAGGTTCTTAATAATTTAATTCCAAATAAGGAAAAAATGTTAAAACTTGCGGAACAAGGCCACATTACTGCTACGGATTTAGCAGATTATCTTGTAAAAAATCATTCAATGAGTTTCAGAAATGCATACCAAAAGACTACCACTATTGTGAATTATGCTGAAAAAAACAAAAAAAAATTAGAGGATCTTAGTATATTTGAATTAAGAAAAATTGAGCCTAAATTGACAGAAGAAGTTAAAAAAATATTTAATCTTGAGAATTCTGTCAATTCAAAAAAATCTTATGGAGGAACATCTTTTGATAATATTAAAAAGATGATACTAAAATATAAAAAATATTTATGATAAAAAAAATTTTCATTACACTTTTTCTAAGTTTGTTAATTGTATCATGTGGAAAAAAAGGTGATCCAAAATTTAATGAAAATGGAAAAAAATTTGAAGGTACTAAGATTAAAGTGGTACTATGAAATATAAAAAAAGAGATCTTCTTATTGATGGGTTGAAACCTGAAATATTTATTAAAAAATATTCTACTCCTGCTTACTGTTATTCCTTTAATAAGATTAAAGAAAATATTTTAAATTTTAAAAAAAACTTTAACCAATTAAATCCATTAATTTGTTTTTCAGTTAAAGCTAATCCCAATAAAATTCTACTACAAGAAATAGCAAAATTTGGTTTAGGTGCAGATGTTGTTTCAATAGGAGAGCTGATGAAAGCATTAAAATCTGGTATTAAACCGAGTAAAATTGTATTTTCTGGTATTGGAAAAAGGTCAGATGAGATAAGTTTTGCTATTAAAAAAAATATTTTACTTATCAATACTGAGTCAAAAAGTGAGATCTTAGAAATAGAAAAAATTGCACGATCTAAAAATAAAAAAGTCGATATTGGTATAAGATTAAATCCTAATACTGATGCTAAAACCTTAAAACAAATTTCAACTGGAAAAAAAGAAAATAAGTTTGGTATATCTGAAAAAATTTTTTTAAATTTAGTTGAATATGTAAAAAATTCTAAATTCCTAAATTTAAAATGTTTGAGTGTTCATATTGGAAGTCAAATTCTTAATAATGAACCCTATGAGAAAATGCTCACTGTAATTCAGAGAATAATTAATAAAACTAAATTTAATTTTGAGTACATAGACTTAGGAGGAGGAATGGGGGTAGATTATGAAAAAAACGGACAAAAGTTAAATTTTCATAAATATTCTTCGCATATCAAAAAATTTTTAAAAAAAAATAAATCAAAAATTATATTTGAACCAGGGAGAACAATAATTGCAGATGCGGGTTTTTTAATATCAAAAATAATTTATATTAAGGAGGGAGATAAAAAAAATTTCATTATTATTGATGCAGCAATGAACGACTTTATGAGACCTGCCTTATATAATGCAAAACACCAAATTCTTCCAGTAAAAAAAAATAATCGTAAAATAAATAAAATTTATGAATTTGTTGGTCCAATTTGTGAAAGCACTGATAAATTTCTAACTGTTAAAAAATTTCAAAAACTATATGAAAAAGATTTAATAGTAATATGTGATGTAGGAGCATATGGAATGTCCTTAAGCTCAAACTACAATTTAAGACCAAAACCAATTGAACTGCTTATTAAAAATTCAAAGATTAAAATTATTGGAAAAAAACAAAGTTTAAATGACTTGATGTAATTTTAAATATAAATGATTAAGAATATTTTATTTTCAGTTTTTTTCTTTTTAGGTATATTTTTAATCTCAATTGTATTTCTTCCTGCATTGATATTACCGCAAAAAATTGTTCTCATAGGAGGGAGATTGATGGGATATTGGGCCGGAGCGTGTCTAAGATTTTTTTTATCAACTAAAATTACAATTAAAGGAAGGGAAAATATTATTAGAGAGGATAAATTTTTTATTGCTGCATCACATCAATCAATGTTTGAAACTTTTTATCTTCAAACTATATTTAATTACCCTGTTTTCATTTTAAAAAAAGAACTATTATTAATTCCAATATTTGGTTGGTATTTAAAAAAAATTGGATCAATTTCAATTAAAAGAGAAAAAGTTTCAAAGGATAACATAAGTTTTTTTGACCATATTTCGAAAACAGTAAATAATACTAAAAGACCAATTATAATTTTTCCACAAGCGACTAGGGTTTTACCCACGGAAAGGCCTCAATTTAAAAAGGGAGCTTCAAGAATTTATGATGAACTAAATATTCACTGTCAGCCAGTGGCAATAAGTTCAGGTTATGTTTGGCCTAAAAAAGGAATTAAAAAATCAAACGGTGAAATCACAATTTCAATAATGAAACCAATAAGTCCAGGACTGAAGATAGAAGAATTTAATAAACTCCTTCAAGAAAATATATATTCTGAGCTTGATAAAATAAGTTAACCTTTCATTGGCATCACCACAAAAATACTATCAAAATCACCTGGGTCTTTTATTAAAACTGGTGATCCAGTGTCATTAAAAAACATTTCAATTCTCTCTCCATCAAGTTGTGATGCAACATCAATAAGATATCTTGAATTAAAACTTATTTCTAAGTCAGTTTCAAATTTAACAACAAGAGTTTCATTTCCATCACCGCTGTTAGTATTATTTACTGATAAATTTAAAATATCTCTTGATAAGTTAAATTTTACTCCATCTTTTTTATCAAGAGATACTGATGCTACTCTATCAACAGAATTCAGGAATGATTTAAGGTCAACCTCCAATTTTTTTTGATTATTTTTTGGTATCACTTGGATATAATTAGGAAATTTACCATCAATTAATTTTGATATTAAGATACTATTATTTAATTCAAATTTAATCTTAGATTTAATATTGGAAATTTTTACATCCCCATCAAAATTTTCTAAAAGTGAACATAATTGAAAAATTGTTTTTTTTGGCAAAATTACTGGTTCAAATTCAATTTTTTTCTCAAGTCTCACTTTTGAGATGGACATTCTATGACTATCGGTGGCAACTGCAGTTAAATAATTTTTGCCATCAACTTCAGTTTGATGTAAATATATTCCACTTAAATAATGTCTCGTTTCATCATTTGAAACTGAAAACTTACATTTATTCAAAAGTTTTAAAAATTGTTTTGATTTTATAAGAAATTCGTTTTGATTAAAATTTTCATCGGTTAGTGGGAATTCTGAAGCACTAAGGCAGTTTAAATTAAAAATTGACTTTTCTGACTCTAAATGAAGTTTATCTCCCTCTTTTAAAGTTAGATTAATCTTTTTGCCTGAGGAAAGCTTTCTGACTATATCGTAAATAGTGGCAGATACAGTTGTGGTCTTTCCTTCTTCTAAGACCTCAATATTGTTTATTTGATGAACAAATATTAAATCTAAATCTGTTGCTGTTATTGTTAATTTCCCGCTTTGAACATCTAACAAAATATTTGATAAAATGGGAAGCGTGCTTCTTTTTTCAATGACTCCTTGGCAATAATTCAATGCTTGTTGTAAATCTTGTTGATTAACGTTAAATTTCATTTTCTTTGTTATATAATATCTGATTTTTTAGCTTACTAATATTATTTGCCATTTCAGAATCTCTCTCTTTGAGTTTTTCAATAGTTTTCACGGAATGAATTATTGTTGTATGATCTCGGTTAGAAAATTCCCGGCCGATTTCAGGTAAAGATTTTGATGTTAAAATTTTAGTTAAATATATGGCGGTCTGCCTTGGTCTAACTAAATATCTAGAACGTCTAGATGACAACATTTCATTCTTGCTAATTTTAAAAAATTTACAAACTAGGGTTTGAATTAAATCTATAGTTACTTTATTTTCAGTAATGTTTAATAAATCTTTTAATACAATTTTAGTCTCAGCTAAGTTTGGAGTTTTATTGTAAATTCTTGAAAAAGAAATTGTTCTGTTAATTGCGCCAACCAATTCTCTTATACTTGTAGTTATTTCGCTACTTACAAAATCTTGTATTTCTTGGGAAATCTTAACTTGATCAGGATACAAATTATTTAGTTCCTCTACTTTCCTTGCAACAATTTTTTTTCTTAATTCATAATCAGGTTTTTGAATATCAACAACCAGGCCACCTGAAAATCTTGATTTAATTCTCTCTTGTATTCTGGATAATCTATTAGGGGGTCTATCAGATGAAACAATAATTTGTGAGCCTTTTTCAAGCAAAGCATTAAAAGTATGAAAAAACTCCTCCTGCATTGCCTCTTTACCATTCATAAACTGTATATCATCTATTATTAAAACATCTGTATTTCTAAAATACTCTTTAAATTTAACCATCTCGTTTGCTTTAATTGATTTAACAAATTGATACATAAATCTTTCAGCAGAAATAAACATTACTTTATTTTTTTTCTTTAACTTAAACCCAACTGAATTTAAAAGATGTGTTTTTCCCATCCCTACTCCACCATAAAGATATAGAGGATTATAATTTGAAATATTCTCTGACACTTTTAATGAAGCTTCGTAAGCAAGTTTATTGCTCGATCCAGTTATAAAATTTTCAAATCTTTTATTGGGATCAATGCGGTTATATTGTAGGAAAGATTCTTTAATAAAAGATATATTTTCTGAATTTTTTATTGATTTCAGGCCTTCATTAAAATCTTGATTTGAGTTTTGCTCAATTATCTTAAACTCGATTCTTATAATTTCTTTTTTATAATTTCTTACTGATTGCAATATTTGATCTAAATAACGTGAGGTTATCCAATCACGAATAAATCTTGTTGGGACTGATAACAATAAATAATTGTTAAATTCCTCCACAAAAGAAATTTTTTTTAACCAACTTTCATAAATATCCACTCCTAATTTACTTCTCATTTCTGATTGAATCAAGCTCCAATCTAATTTTGAATTTTTTAAATCGTTTAAATTTTTATTTGTAAAAGAATTATTCATTTTTTGGAATTATTTCAGTTAGAGACATATTAAAAATTATTGCAACAAAATATTTTAAAAACTAAAAAAAAAATAAAATCTGGGATTGTGTATTAAAGTTTAAATTTATAAAAAAAGATTTGACAGTTCGTATGTAATAATTTTTCTAAAATAAAATTTATAATTGAATTCTAAAAATTAATTTATTTACTAAATCTAAATCTTGTATCAAAAAAGATATTTATTATAGATTTTGTAGTCCAAAAAGTTGTATATGTTTAACAACCTGGAGTATTAATTAGATTGTATTGAAGAAATTTTTTTTGTTAACCTTGAAACGTTCCTAGAAGCGTTTTGTTTTTTAATTATACCTACCTTTGCAACCTTCATAAGTTCTGAATTCAACTTAGGTAAGAATTTTAAAGCTTCTGATTTTTTTTTATTTTCAATCAACGAGTTCATTTTTTTAATTGCGTTTTTATACCTACTTTTTCTAACCTTATTCACAGCTGTTTGCTTAGATATACGTCTTATTCTTTTAATTGCTGATTTTGTATTAGCCATTTGCGCAGGGTATAGCTTGTGAATTAATTAGGGTCAATCAAATAATTAATTATTTTGACAATAATTGCAAAAAAAAGTGGATCTATTTGATATTACTTTTTTAATGATAACTCCCTTACATTTTTGCCTTTTACATTTTAGTCCTTCTCTATCGTAAACCCTAAAATCTTTTTGAAAATTACCTTTTTTTCCAGATGTATTTTTAAAATCTCTTATTGTTGAGCCACCTCTTTTAATTGCATTAATCAACACTCTTCTTGAATTATAAATTATTTTTTTTAAATCTCTCCGTTTCAGTAAATATGCCTTCTTGTTTGGGTTTATTTTACAAAAAAACAAAATCTCGCTTGCATAAATATTTCCAATCCCTGAAACAAATTTTTGATCTAACAAAAAATTTTTAATATTTTTTTCTTTTTTTTTAAAAAAAGATGAAACGTAATCTAAATTAAATTCAGACTGAAATGGTTCTGGTCCAAAAAAAGCTAATCTTTTTTTTACTAAATTTGAATTTTCTAATATTTGAAAAAAACCAAATCTTCTTGGATCATTATATACAACTTTTACATCTCCAAAAATAATTTCAACGTGGTTATGCTTTTGAGGCAAAGACGGAGAATTATAAAAACTTGTATTTGTTAAAAGATCTTTCTTATTTTTTGAAATTATATGTATTGTCCCAGACATACCAAGATGAAAAAGGCAAAATTTACCACTTGATAAATGCAAAATTATATATTTTGAAAATCTATCTACTTTAATTATTCTTTGATTTTCCATTGTAGAGGCGAAATTTAGTGGAATTTTAATTCTTAAATATCTATTTCTTACAATTATTTTTATAACTTTTTTGTGTTTGATCCTTTTGTCAAGAGATTGTTTAACAACTTCTACTTCTGGTAATTCTGGCATTTATATATATATTAATAAATATTAATATTTTTTATGAAAAAAGAAAAATACATATTTAAATTAGGTTTTACTAAGACTCTCTAAATTAATTCATTATTGAATATATAATTTACTTTATGCAACAATATTTACAAAATAAAAAAGGGCTTGTGCAGAATGTTTTTGATCAAGTTTTTGATAAATATGATTTAATGAATGACTTTATGTCATTAGGTATTCACAGAATATGGAAAAAAAATTTCATAAATTTAATGAGTCCGTCACCTAATAAAAAGCTGATTGATGTGGCAAGTGGCACAGGAGATATTGCAAAACTTTATTTAAATAAAGTTAAAGAAAATGGACAAGTTACATGTGTTGACCCAAATAAAGGCATGATAAGCAAAAATAAAGAAAAATTAAATAAATTCAAAAATATTAATTGGATAATTGCTTCAGCAGAAAAACTTCCTGTAAAAGATAATACTTATGACTTTTATACAATAAGTTTTGGGATACGAAATACAAAAAACTTAGATAAAACTCTCTCTGAGGCTTATAGAGTTTTAAGGCCCGGGGGCCGTTTTCTATGTCTTGAGTTTTCAAAAATCCAAAATTCTGGATTAAATCTTATCTATAAAAATTACTCAAAGATTATTCCCCAGTTAGGAAAAATAATTGTTGGTGACAAAGAACCTTATGAATATTTATTAAAGAGTATTGAAAATTTTATAAATCAAGAAGAACTTATTGAATTGATGAAGAAAAATTCCTTTCAAAAATGTACCTACAGAAACTTATCTGGTGGCGTAGTTTCAATACATAGTGGGTGGAAAATTTAATGGTCAAAAAATTATTAAATCTTTTTAAACTTGGAAGAAAGGTTGCTAAATCAGACATATTATCAATAATATCTAAATTCCAAGAACCTCCATTGGGAATAAAAATTTTATTCAAAATTTTATCAATCTCTTTTTTATCAAAAAAACAAATAGATACAAATAAAGATGAAGGTGAAAGATTATCTAATTCTCTTGAGTCGATGGGAACAACTTTTATAAAACTTGGACAATTTTTAGCTACAAGGCCAGATATAATTGGAGAAGAATTATCAAAGAAACTTGAAAATCTTCAAGATAAGTTGCCTCCATTTTCAATTTACCAAGCGAAAGAAATTATTAAAAAAGATTTAGGTGAAGATACATATAATTCTATTATAGACCTAAGTGAACCTGTTGCTGCAGCATCTATAGCTCAAGTGCATAAAGCTAAAATAAATGACAATGGAACTATAAAAGATGTGGCGATAAAGATTTTACGACCAGATATTAAAAAAATTTTTAATGAGGAAATAGACGCAATAATGCTTTTTGCATTTTTTGTAGAGTCATTATTAAAAAAAACAAAAAGACTAAAACTTGTTGAAGTGGTTTTTTTATTAAAAGAAATAACTAATCTTGAAATGGATCTCAGATTTGAAGCAGCTGCAGCCAATGAATATGCAGAAAATACAAAAAATGACATTGGTTTTAGAGTCCCACAAATTTATTGGAATTTTACTAGTGAAAATGTAATGACGCTTGATTGGATTGAGGGAATATCAATTAGAGAAACTGAGGAACTCAAAAAAAGAGAATTTAATACAGAAAAAATTGCTGAGGATGTTATTCAAAATTTTTTAAGACATGCAGTTAGAGACGGGTTTTTTCATGCTGATATGCATCAAGGTAACATTTTCATAGATAATAATGGTCACATTGTTCCAATCGATTTTGGAATAATGGGTAGACTAGATAAAATGAGCAAAAGATTTTTAGCAGAAATATTATTTGGTTTCATTCAAAGAGATTATAAAAAAGTTGCTGAAGTTCATTTGCTTGCAGGTCTTGTACCAAAAGAAGTACCAATTGATGATCTTGCTCAAGCTCTTAGATCAATTGGTGAGCCTATTTTTGGGCAAGCAGTCAAAGATATCTCAGGTGGAAAATTATTAAAACAATTATTTGACGTTACTGAAAAGTTTAATATGCAAACTCAGCCTCAGCTTTTAATGTTACAAAAAACAATGGTTGTTGTAGAAGGGGTTGCAAGAAAATTAAATCCAAATACTAACATTTGGACTACATCAAAACCTGTTCTTGAAAATTGGTTAAAGGAGACAAAAGATCCACTGACAACAATTAATGAAACTCTTCAAACGACATCAGAAGTAATCAAAAGATTACCAGAATTTCCAGAAATAATGGATAAAGCTAATCAAGCACTTACCTACTTGGCAAGTGGTCAAATTCCACATAACTCAAATTCGTATACTGCTCTAAATACAAAAAAATCGGAAATGACAGCTTTTAGAAATCAATCTATTATTGGTTTATTAATCCTTGTAATTTTTGGTCTATTGGTATTTTAATTCAGCCAATGACAAATTTAATTAACAAAAAAATTTTATTAATAATTTGTGGGGGAATTTCTGCGTATAAATCTCTTGAAACAATAAGGTTATTTAGAAAATATAATGCTGAAGTTAAAACTATTTTAACAAAAAGTGCCAAAGAATTTGTAACACCACTATCAGTTGCTTCTTTATCACAAGGAAAAGTCTATGATGACCTTTTTAATTTAGAAAATGAGACTGAAATGGATCATATTGCTTTATCGAGATGGGCGGATGTTATAGTTGTTGCGCCAGCAACTGCAAATACTATCTCTAAATTAAGTCAAGGTTCATCAGATGATTTAGCATCAACAGTCATTTTAGCGTCAAATAAACCAATATTTTTAGTGCCAGCAATGAATGTAAGGATGTGGGAACATAGATCAACAAAAGAAAATCTGCAAAGATTAATAAGTTTTGGCTATAAAATTATTGGACCAGTGATTGGTGATATGGCTTGTGGTGAATATGGGGAAGGTAAAATGTCAGATCCTCTTGAAATTTTTGATAAAATAAAAAATTTTATAAATAATCAATTAAAAAATAAAAATATAAAAGCTCTTGTGACAGCTGGACCTACTAATGAATATATTGACCCAGTTAGATACATAACTAATAAGTCAAGTGGAAAACAAGGTTATGAAATAGCAAAATCATTAAGTGATAAAGGTTTCAATACAACTTTAATATCTGGACCAACAAATCTTAAAATCGACGAAAAGATAAATTTAATTAAAGTTGAGACTGCAGAAGAAATGTTTAAAGCTACCCAAAAAAATTTACCAACTGACATAGCTGTTTTTACAGCTGCTGTAGCTGATTTCAAAATAAATAAAATTAGCGCAGAAAAATTAAAAAAAGATGAAATCAAAAATATTAGTCTAGAAAAAAATGTTGATATTCTGAATTATGTTTCAAATCATAACTCTATGAGACCAAAGCTCGTAATTGGTTTTGCAGCTGAGACTAATGATATAAATAATAAAGCAATATCTAAATTAAAAAATAAAAATTGTGATTGGCTTATTGTAAATGATGTTTCAAGAAAAGATATTGGTTTTAATTCTGATTATAATGAGGTCACAATTCATTATAAAGAAACAAGAAAAAATAAAGAAAAACTTTTATTTAAAAAAAAATCTGAAATATCTGATGAAATTGTAGAAAGAATTGTTGGTCAATTTAATTAATGGTCAAAATACTAATTAAAAAATTAAATCCAGCTGTGAATTTACCATCATATAAAACAAGTGGTGCATCTGGCATGGATATAATGGCATTTGTTAAAAAGCCTATAATCATTAAACCAAAAACTTCTTCTCTAATCCCGACAGGATTGTCATTAGCCTTCTCAAAAGATTATGAAATCCAAATTAGACCCAGATCAGGTTTGGCAGCAAAAAATAATATAACCGTTTTGAATACTCCAGGAACAATCGACAGTGATTACAGAGGAGAAATAAAAGTAATTCTTTTCAACCATGGAATTTATGATTTTATCATTAACAACGGTGATAGAATTGCTCAAATGATATTGACTCCTGTTGTTAAAATAGAATTAGAGGAAACCGAAGAACTACCAGAAACGGTTAGAGGAGAAGGCGGATTTGGATCAACAGGTACATGAATTTGAAATTAAATAAAAAAGAGATTGAGAGATTTTCGAGGCAAATTGTTTTAAAAAATATTGGTATTTTAGGTCAAAAAAAAATAATTCAAGCAAAAATCTTAATTGTAGGTATGGGTGGATTAGGCTGTCCTGTAGCAGAATTACTTACAAGGGCTGGTGTTGGTCTTATTGGAATTGTTGACTCAGATAAAATTGAATTATCAAATATTCACAGACAAACTCTATATGATTACAATGACATTAATAAATCAAAAGTTACAGTTGCAAAGAATAAATTAAGAAAAATCAATTCTAAAATAAAAGTTCAAGATTACAAAGTTAGACTAAATAAAAAAAACGTACAAAAAATACTTACAAATTACGATTATGTAATTGATGGGTCAGATAATTTTGAGACTAAATTTTTAATAAATGATTATTGTTTAAAATCAAAAAAATTTTTTGTGTCAGGAGCAATAAGTAAGTTTGATGGACATGTATTTAGTTTTAATTTTAATAAAAAAGAAGATCCATGCCTAAGATGTTTTTTTCAAGAAACAGCTATATCTGAGGATATATTAAACTGTGAATATGAAGGTATTCTAGGTTCTGTTGCAGGTATAATTGGAGCAATTCAAGCAAACGAAGTTTTAAAACAAATTTTAAATATAGGTAAAAATTTAAATGGGAATATTCTAATTTTAGATTTACTAAATTTAAATTTTAGAATGGTAAAACTTAATAAGAGACAAAAATGCTTGTGCTAAAAAATTTAATCAAACAGATTATTTTAATTAACATTTTTATATTTTGTACAATTGCTAATTCAAATGAAGTTTTTTTTTCTTTAAAAAAAAATAAAGTAAATGTAAGATATGGACCGAGTTTTGACTCTCCGATAAAATATATATACAAAAAAATAAATTTACCAATTAAACAAATTGATAAGAAAGAAAATTTTAGAAGAATAATTGATCTAAAAAATAATAGTGGTTGGATACATATATCTCAATTAAAAAAAAATAATTCTATAATTTTGCTTGAAGATGAAATTCTTTTTAAAAAACCAACTAAATTTTCAAAACCTATTGCAAAAATTAAAAGTGGGCGTGTTTTAATTGTTAAAAGATGTGAATTTGAATGGTGTAAAATTATATCTGAAAAATTCCAAGGATGGGTTAAAGTAGATAAAATATGGGGCTCAATTAACTAAATAAATTTAACTACTTTTTGAAAGGACTTTCTAACACACAAGCAACTAAATGGATCCGAGGTTGTTCACCACCATTAAAAAAATTATGATATTTTGTGTTATTTGTTATCCATACTTTACCGTCAGCTGGAAGATGTTTTGCGACGTTTTCAATAACCATTGAGCATCCCAGATTTGTTATTATAGGAACATGTAGTCTACATTCAGGATCCTTATGCCAACTTAAAGTGGATCTTGGCTCTTTAAGAAGTAATCTTACTCTACCTAATTTAAATCTTTTGCTCAAAGCATCGTATACCTCTTTAAAATATGTTTTTTCAAACTCTGGAACTAATTGAGTGTATTTTGACTCATCGATATCTATATCTCGAGAAACTTCTTTTCCAGTGTCATCAGCAATAGTCCAATATTTTCCCCTTATACTATTACCTTTAATTGAATCTTCATCATTAGGAATCTGATTTAAAGGTATTGCGCCAAAATGGGTCACTCCTGGAGAGTTAAATTTTTTTTCTTTTAATATTTTTTTTAGATCTTCTTTTAACCTTTTTATATCAAATTTGAGTTCTGGTACTTGATAAAAATCTTCGAAGCTTACTGTTGGCATGTTTTTTTAATATTTTTAGTTAACTTAACTTTAAATCAAATCTATCCGCATTCATTACTTTAACCCATGCTGATATAAAATCTTTAATGAATTTGTCTTGAGAATCCTCACACGCGTAAACTTCTGCTAACGCCCTAAGTTGAGAATTTGAGCCAAGAATAAGATCTACTCTTGTCCCTTTCCATTTAATTTTTTTAGTTTTTCGGTCAGTTCCAATAAAAGTCTCTTCAGATTTATCTGTTTCTTTCCATGAAGTTTTCATATCTAAAAGATTTATAAAATAATCATTTGAAAGAATGCCCGGTTTGTTAGTAAAAACTCCAAGCTTTGAATTATCAAAATTTGTATCTAAGACTCTCATTCCACCAATAAGAACTGTCATTTCAGGAGCGGTCAAACCCATTAATTGAGCTTTATCTAATAACTTTTCTTCTGCGGAAATATTATTTGAACCATTCTTCAAATAGTTTCTAAATCCATCTGCTTGAGGTTCCAACAATTCAAAAGAATGTACATCTGTTTGATCTTGTCTTGCATCTCCTCTTCCAGGAGAAAATGGTACTTTTACTTTATGGCCAGCTTTTTTTGCAGCCATCTCTATACCAACACTTCCTGCAAGAACTATTAGATCGGCCATTGACACACTTTTCTTCTTAGTATCAAATTTTTCTTTTATTTTATGTAAAGCTCTTATCACTTGAGAAAGTTTTTTTGGATTATTAACTTTCCAATTTTTTTGTGGCTCTAGCATTATTCTTGCTCCATTTGCACCTCCTCTTTTATCAGATCCTCTAAAAGTAGAGGCTGATGCCCAAGCTGTGGAAACCAAATCTGAAATAGAAATTTTTGATTTCATAATTTTAGATTTTAAATCATTAATATCTTTTGTTTTAATTTTATACTTTGGTTTTTCTATAGGATCTTGCCAAATTAACTCCTCTTTAGGAACTTCATTTCCTAGATAACAAGCTCTTGGGCCCATATCTCGATGAGTAAGTTTAAACCAAGCTCTAGCAAAAGCATCATGAAACTCTTTTGGATTTTCGTGAAAATGTTTAGTTATTGGACCATAACTTGGGTCGACTTTTAACGAAATATCTGTTGTTTGCATCATAGGAGGATGTAAAACATTTTTTTCATGTGCATCAGGTACCATTTTTATCTGTTGACCATTTTTTTTTGGTGTCCATTGATGAGCGCCTGCAGGACTTTTTGTAAGTTCCCATTCATGACCATACAAACAATCTAAATATCCCATATCCCATTTTATAGGATTTTGAGTCCATGCCCCTTCAATACCGCTACTAATCGTGTCAACACCTTTGCCTGATTTATAATTACTGTTCCAACCAGTTGCTTGGTCTTGAATCTTTGATGCTTCAGGATCTGGTCCCTTGTGAGACTCTGGAGCTGCTCCATGTGATTTTCCAAACGTGTGCCCTCCTGCAACTAATGCTGCAGTTTCATAATCATTCATTGCCATCCTACCAAATGTTTCTCTTATATCGTGTGCTGCTAATAATGGATCTGGATTTGCGTCAGGTCCTTGAGGATTTACATAAATTAAACCCATGTGTGAAGCACCTAATGGTTGTTCTAAGTCTCTTTGCCCACTGTATCTATTAACAGCAAGCATCTCTTTTTCTGAGCCCCAGTAAATATCATCCTCTGGTTCCCATATATCTTTTCTTCCAGCACCAAATCCGAATGTTTTAAATCCCATTGACTCTAAAGCAACGTTTCCAACTAATATAAATAAATCTGCCCAGGATATTTTTTTTCCATACTTTTTCTTTATTGGCCATAAAAGTAATCTTGCTTTGTCTAAATTTACGTTATCAGGCCAAGCATTTAAAGGTGCAAATCTTTGGTTTCCTGTTCCTGCACCACCTCTTCCATCTCCAGTTCTATATGTTCCTGCTGCATGCCAAGCTAGTCTTATAAACAAAGGACCATAATGACCGTAATCTGCAGGCCACCATTCTTGAGAGTCAGTCATTAATTTTTCTAAATCTTTTTTTAAAGCTTTAAAATTAAGTTTTTTAAATTCTTTTGAATAATTAAATTTATCTCCCATCGGATTCGACAATTCAGAGTGTTGACTTAAAATTTTTAGATTAAGACTATTCGGCCAAAAGTCCCTGTTGGTTTGACCTCTGCCTGCAGAAAATTTTGCATCTGTTCCAGCTCCCGTTACAGGGCATTTGCTCATCTCTTGATTTTTGAATGATTTATTTTTATAACTTTCAGTACTCAATTTTGTCTCCTTAAAAGCCAGTTTATAATGATTCTAAAAAAGTGTCAATTGGTTAAATAAAGGATAAAATAAAAAATTAGTTCTCAAGCTTTACTAGAACTTCAACTGATTTAATTTTTTTACCACTAATTTTTTTTTTAATATTTATCGGTCCTACATCTGTATTTTCAAGATCTATTAATTTTTGATCTTTTAAATCATAAAAGTGATGATGATCTGTGACATTAGTGTCAAAGTAAGTTTGGTTAGAGTTAATAGGTATTTGTTTTAAATAACCTTTTTTTTCAAAAGCATGCACAGTATTATAAACTGTTGCCAGGGATATATTTGATTTAGTTTTTTTTTTAATTTTTTTCGACAAATCGTTAATTGTAAAATGAAAGGTCTTTTCTCTATTAAATAACACTTCACATATTTTAATTCTCTGTTTTGTGGGTCTTAATCCGGAATTTCTAAGTTTTTCGACGTATTTCACTGTTTTAATCAATAAAAATTTATAATAGTTCTAAATCAAAGTAAAAAATATATTATATATTGATTAAATCAAGTAAATATGAGTATTTAAACTTATGAAAAAAAATTCATACTCATATGATGAGCTTATTAATTGTGGGAATGGTAATCTTTTTGGGCCTGGAAATGCAAAATTACCTCTTCCACCAATGCTGATGTTTGATAGAATTACAGAAATTTATGACAATAATG
>MDTD01091160.1_pt1 | contig 19860 bp, 16 predicted proteins | sample 811221 | NCBI WGS metagenome assembly MDTD01 (sample SAMN05326646, study PRJNA326480) | marine metagenome | isolation source: seawater | place: Pacific Ocean: South West | collected 2011
CCTGAAGAAAGTCAGTCCGTGGCGGTTTCCACGCGGGTGCTCACGCTGGGCTCTTCGCTCCAGCTGAGGCCGTGTCGGATGCCGTCCAGGGCCATGCCCTGGAAGGAGGAGGTCAGCGTCTTGTCGGTCACCACCCGGGTCATCTGGGTGCTCATGGTCAGGCCCCCGAACCGGCTCCCCTCGTGAGAGGAAACGATGGTGACCTTTCCGCCTTCATCCGTGATGGAATCGACCTTGCCGTGGATGACCGTTCCGTGGTTGTCGAGGTAGATGGTGGCGATGTGATCGTTGACCGGATCCCAGTACATCAGGTAGAGATCCATGCTCTGGCCGGCATCATCCGTGTAGAACGACTCCTGCTTGAGCACCCGCTGGTCGGCCAGCCAGGAGATGGTGGTGCGCAGGGTTCGTCCGTCGGGAAGGGGCATGTCCCACGTGCCCGCCAGTTTGGTGGCCTTCATGAGATCTCCGACGGGGTTGGCCCGGACCGCCTGGCTGACCCAGGGGGTTCCATCGGCACCCTGTTGCACGGAGTTGCTGCGGGTGTTCATTCCCGTGTACGTGACGGATTGGATGTACGTCGTGGTCTTGCCCTGGGACTCTTCGGTGTATTCCCAGTGGATGGTGTCATCCGTCATGCCCTTGAGGACGGAGTTGCCGTGGTACGGCTTGCCCATGTCGTAGCCTGAGAAGCTGGCGACCGGTGCGCCGCTCTTTGCATCCCAGCCCATCATTCCGCAGCCGGTGGAGATGACCCGCCCGTCGTTGGTCACCATGTGGTAGCTGTGCACCAGTTGTCCCGTGCCCGGCTCGTAGCGCATGGTGTTCGTCCCGGTGTAGGTGAGTCCGGCGGGAATTCCGACCCACATTTCCTTGGTGACGCCGGTTTCGACCCACGTGCCGCAGGCTCCACGATCCAGATGCCAGTTGACGAACTCGTCCATGGAGGACGGCATCTTCATGCCATCATCGGCGTGGGTGAAATTCGTGAAGATTGTGCAGGAGAGCACGATCGCGATGATGTGTAATACGTTGCGCATGGAGTATGCCATTCTTTGTCTAAGAGGTGAAAGGGAAATCAGTCAGCGGATGCGACTGGCGTGCCACAGTAGCAGGAAGCGGGGGGGATGACGTCGGCGCTCGCCCAGGCCCTGCGGAAGGCGTCGTCGATGCGGGCCGCCTCCTCGCCGCGTCCCTGGCCGCGCAACGCATCGCGGAGACCGAGCAGCGCCCAGCCGTTGGCCGGGAAGATCTCGAGGTCGCGCAGGTACACCCGTTCGGCATCCTTGTATCGGCCGTCGACGATCAGCAGGGCTCCGTAGGCGTGTCGGGCCGGCATCATCCAGGGGGCGGGCTCGGCGTAGACCAGTCGTTCCTCGATCGCCACGGCCTCCTCCAGCAGTTCGAGCCCGCGATCCCGATTGCCGGCCTTGAACTCGATTTCCCCTTCGAGGACCAGTCTGGCCAGCGGCATGATCTCGATCGCCGGCTGGTTGCCCAGCCACCAGTCGCCCTCGGGGATCCTCTTCACCGCGACGTCGAAGGCGGCAAGCTCCTCGCGGGCCTCGGCGATCCGGTCGGTGTTCGCGTAGGCGACGCCGCGTGCATAGTGCCGCAGGCATTGACCGACCGCGGCCCACTCCGGCGGTGCGGGTTCGACGAGGATCTCGTCCCACATCCCGAATCGAGCCAGCACGTGCCACTTGCTGGCCGACACGCCGTCGCTGATGGAACCAAGGGCCTGCATCAGCGGAGGCGGAACCTCCTCGGTGATGGCGCGGGCGGCGGCCACGGCTTCCCGCTTCCGCCCCTGCATGGTCGCGGCGAAGGCGAGGAAGTGGCGGTTGTGTGCGGTGTAGAAGCGGTATTCGGCCGCGGCGGGATCGCCTTCGAACCATGCGTCGTCCAGAGCGGCGGCCCTTCGGTTGCAGTCGGCGGAATCGTCGTAGCGTCCCGTCTGCATCCAGATGTGCGACGGCATGTGGACGAGATGTCCCGACGCCGGCACCAGCGTGACCAGTCGATCTGCGGCGGGTTCGGCGATCTGGGGCCACGGCGAGGATTCCATGGTGTGGATGTACAGGTGGTTGGCGGCCGGATGATTCGGGTGCCGCTGCATGACGTTCTCGAGGATCGCTCTGAATTCCGGCGTCCGCTTGATCGGTTCGCCTTCCAGCGTCCAGTACTCCCAGGGCTGCATGACCATCATGGCTTCGGCCGTCCAGACCGCGACATCGGGATCCAGCGGGTACCGATCCCGGACCTCGATCATCGCGTCGAGGTAGGCCTGGTTCTGTTCGGTCAGGTCCTCGGGCATGGGGTAGTTGTACCGGTGCGCGATCGCCTCGATCAACGCCCGGTTGGCGCCGGTCTCGTGTTCCTTGAGTTCGTTCGCACGCTTCGCGGCGGCGTAGCTCCATTGATCCTTGGGCGGATCGATGCCGGGGTTGTTCTGGTTGGGGCCGCCCGAATAGGCGATGCCCCACCAGGCCATGGCGCAGTTCGGGTCGTGCACGGTGGCCTGTCGGAAGGAGCGGATGGCTCCATCGAAGTTGTAGCCGTACATAAGGGCCAGGCCCTGGTCGAACCAGCGGCGGGCATCCTCCGAATCGGTGTGGATCGGACGTCGGTGCTCGCCCAGCCGATCGAGGATCATCGGCGGGGGGGAGCCCGCAGCCGGCAGTTGGGGGGTGGTGTCCTCGGTCGTGGACGCGATGGTGGTGGTTGCGACGAGGAGGGCCGCAGGCAGACTCCTCAGGATGGTGCAATGCATGCCGATGACTCCTTCGAAGGTCCGGATCCTAGCACGCCGGGACGGACCGCATCGGGGGAACATTTTCCCGTCCGGAGGTCTAGAATCAACTCCCGGAGACCACCCATGCGCATCGCAATCCCAATCATCATCGTGCTGTTCGTGTCCACGGTCGAAGTGCTGGCCGCCAAGCCGGAGGGGGGAGACGGCGGGCAGTTGGCGCAGTTGGGCACCTCCCTCAAGGCGGCCGTGCTCAGCGGTTCGATGACCGAAGAGGATGCCCGTGCGATCTGGGAGTCGGCCGGCGAGGTCCGCAAGCTTCAGGCCGAGATGGAAACGCTCCTCGCGGACGGGAGCCAGGAGGAGGTCGGTGAGGATGCCAAGTCCCAGACGCTGCGTCTGATTCCACCGGATCCCCGATCCCCCCGTCTCCTTCTGCAACCGGAGTTCCTGAAGCGGGACAGTCTGACGATCATCGAGTCGATGGAGCTCGATCCGCAGCGTTCGGAGATCGTCGATCTCGTCTTCCGCGACTACGTCGGCAGCTACGAACTCATCTCGCAGCCGCTGGTGACGGCTCTGCAACGGTACCGGCGATCGCAGGTCGGTCGTGATCTGGCCGAAGCCGTGGACCGGCTCGATCGGCAGTTGTCCACGCAGGACATCGACATGACGGCGGCCATGGACACCATGCAGGAACGTCTCGAGGAGTACGCCCGCCAGGCCGTGGCCAAGCAGGGCGCCGAGACGGAGGAGGGCCGGGAGAAGTCCAGGGCCCTGGCCCAGGAGTGGGTCGCTGAGCTCGAAGGCGGGCTCGATTCGCTCGACGAGAACATGAACCGGCTTCGGGAGCGACTGGTCATCGCCATCGAGCAGACGGAGCAGGCCGGTTCGGAGGTCACCCCCGAGGATCTCTACCGGCTGGCCACGGCCCTCCGTCAGCAGCGGGATGCGATCCGGACCGATGTGCTCGAGACGTTGCAGTTGACCATCGCCGAGGATGGGGATCAGGAGCGTCTGGCCGGACTCCGGTCCGCCATGCAGCGTCTCCAGTTCACGTCGGGGCTTCGGCTGGCCCGGCTGGGAGGAGAGCGCATCGATCCCCGTGCGGTGCTGGAGGGTTCGGTGTCGGCGGGTGAACCCGTGCGGATGCGTCTGGTCGAGATGGAGCCGCAACTGGCCGGACTCGCTCGGAACCGGCTGGACACGGCCCTCGATCGCGAACTGGCCGGGATCCGACTGATGGTGGAGGCCCGCAAGGCCATTGACGAGTTCGGCGGCGAGGAGTTCGTTCCCGGAGAGCGATGGGAACGGATCATCGATCCGTACGCGGATTCCTGGCAGTCGCAGATCGATGCGTCGGTCGCCTGTCGGGACGGCATTCTGGATGCGATCGACGAACTCACGGTGCTGCTGATGGAGCAGGAGGTCGAGACGGCCTTTGCGTATCGCGATCTCGCCCTTCGGCGTGGATTCCCCGATGAGATGCGGGTGCGCTGGTACGACCGGGCCTTGGCCGCGGCGCTGGAGTTGGATGGGCTTGCGGAAGAGGTTGCCGCGGCGATCACCGAACTCCGCGACCGGGTTTCGTTCGAGGCTCGCGCCATTCGCGATCGTGCGATTGCGGGGCGCATGGAGCGTGACGTCGAACTGGCGAACGCGCCAGTCCTCAGCCTGTGGGGACTCGAGGACTACAAGGGCGCGTTGTTCGAGGAATCCGATTGGCGCGGCCGCGAGTTCGAGGCCCATCGTCTTCTCAACGACGAGGTCGAGGATTCGCTCCGCATCCTCCTCGATCCGGTCCAGTTCGATCGGCTCCCTCCGCGACGCTGGCAATGGTCGGACGAGGCGAAGGAGAAGGAACGGAAGGCGGGCGCGAAGCGATCGGGCCGTGGCAAGGGATCCGGCGGCAAGGGATCCGGCGGCATGGGATCCGGCGGCATGGGATCCGGCGGCAAGGACTGACGTGGCCGGGTCTAGCCGTTGCTGCGATGGGTCTTCCACGAAGCCCACAGCATGGCGGCAAAGGGAATCCACCAGATCAGGTCGTTGGTGATGATGAGGTATCCGAACCGCCAGGTGATGGTGCCCGCCAGTGCGGCCTGCAGGAATCCGATCGGTCCGAAGATCTTTCCGAGCAGTCCAACCATGACGATCGGCCAGTGTCGCAGTGGATCACCCGCGGCGGCAAGGTAGCCCAGTCCGTACACTCCGACGATCATGCCGATGCACTGCCAGAGGAACAGGTAGCGGGGGGGATCCATCTCGGCGATCGTGAAGAAGCACCCGGGACGAAGGACCGCCAGCAGTCCGAAGGCGATGTTGTAGATGCCGGCGGCGATCAGGACGTACCGCATCCAGGTGTGGCGGCTGGGGCCGTTCATGAGGAACTGGCCCGGGTTGCTCCGAGGCCGCCGTCGATTCCGATCACCTGGCCGGTGACCCAGTCGCTTGCGTCCGACAGCAGCCAGGCGATTGCATTGGCGATGTCGTCGGGTCGGCCGATGCGGCCCAGCGGGTGCATCTTGCGGGAGTGTTCGAGGGTGCGTTCCGAACGGGTGATCGGTTCGGCCAGCGGGGTGTCCACCAGGCCGGGGGCCACGGCGTTGAAGCGCAGACCACGTCCCGCGTAGGTTGCGGCCGCACTACGTGCGAGTCCCTCCACTCCGGACTTCGCGGCCGCGATGGCCTCGTGATTGGGCAGCCCCGTCGCGGCGGCCACGGTCGAAGCCAGGACCACGCTGCCCGGCCCCTTCATGTGCTTGCCTGCGGCCCGTACGGTTGCAAAGGCCGTGGTCAGGTTGGTGGCGATGGTCTCGTTCCACTCCTCGGTCGTCGTGAAATGAGCTGGCTTCAGCAGGATGGATCCGGCCAGACAGACCATGCCGGTGACCGGTGCGCGATCCACGCAGGTGTGGACCGCCGCTTCCAGGGCTTCCGGATCACGTGCGTCGCAGACGACGGTGTCGGCGTCCAGATCGTGGTGCGAGTCGGCGCTTCGACTCAGCACGGTGATGTGGTGCCCCGTGGCGTGAAGGAGGGATACGAGGCACCTGCCGATGCCTCCGCCTCCGCCGATGATGATGGTGTGTGTATCCATGGCTGATGGGAGTCTAGGGCCGTGCGGCGGGTGCCATGGGGATCATTCGTAGGATTCGTCCAAGAACACCGCCCCCCTCACGCTGGCGAGGGGGGCGGCGCCTGGGGCCGGGCGGGCATCGTGCTCAGGAGCAGATGCCGAAGGCGCTCAGCACGATGACCAGATCGTTGAAGTCGACGCGGCCGTCGCGATTGAGATCCTCATCGCAGAACTCGGGTCCCCAGCTGACGTTGAGCGACCACGGGCCGTCGCCGGAGGTCCCGGCTTCGAAGTAGTGGTGCCCGGACGAGACGCTTACGTAGGACTCCGTCCGCTCCGAGGGCATGGCCAGGGAGCCGCAGGAGCTGTCGCCGAGGTACGAGACCTTGATCTCGCCGGTGCCGCCGGGCTGGTGCAGGTCGGCGTACAGCGTGCTTGCGGCATTGTTGCCGACGAAGCGGTATTCCAGCTGCTCCTCGCCGTGTCCCCATTCGACCAGGGCGAACTCCGCCAGGATCTCGTCCCACAGGGGATTGCTGGCCGAACTCGAGGGCGGAAGGATGGGGATGCTCGGTCCGGACGTGAAGGCGCTGGTGGGGGCCGGGCCGGGAAGATCAAGATGCAGCTCCGAACCACCGGCCGCGGTGTCGTTGTAGAAGACGTGGTATCCATCCCCGAGCGTGAGCGTTCCGGCGGATACGGCGGTCGATCCCGATCCGGCCGTGTAGACGTAGATGGAGGTCGCGCTGTGGACGGTGAAGTCCCAGGATCCTTCGATCTGCACCGCGATCTGGAACGGGGCCGAGGTGTTCGTGGTCATGCTGTCGATGTCGAAGGTGTCTCCACCGATCGAATCGTTCCGGTACCAGTGGAAGGAGTCGACGCCGATGGAGACGACCTGGTCGAAGATCATGATGTCCCGGTCCTCGTCTCCCCCGGGAACGATGATCGGTCGATCCAGATCGATCCCGAAGTCGGGCGCGGGGCGTGCCATGGCGGCGGTGGGGAAGAGGACGGCGGTCAGGGAGAGGGTGAGAATGGTTTCTCGCAACATGGTGATGATGCTCCAATGCTGGGGACCGGGCACGGAGAAGTCACTGCAGGACGGCGGGGGGGTTCTTCCCCTGAGGTGGTCCCGGGGTGCGAATCCGGGGTGACCCGTGTCGTCCGGAATGCAGTGCCCTTGCGCGAGGCCTGGTCCGGAGTCATCACCCCCTACGAAGCCCGGAGGGGTGTGTGTGGGGCAGACGCAGATTTTTTATCCCACGGAGCGGCCTCCGAAGGCGGGGGGCCGAACGTTCATCCCAGCAGGAGCGACTCGTCCTCGTCGTCGGCTTCGGGCTCGCCGACCTCGCCGTCGGCCAGGGTGGCTTTCAGATCGTCGAACCAGTCCTGATTGCCCCATCCCACCAGGCGGTGGTCGGTGACGACCAGATAGAGCTCGGCCATGCCGTCGGCGTGGGCGGGGCCCTGCGAGTGAAGCAGCATCAGCCGATCGGTGAACATCGTGTCGTAGACGCTCCGTGCAGAAGTGGAGAGACGCTTCAGCAGACGTGCATCGAGGGCCAGGACCGGGCGGGTGGATCGGCTGGCCGGTACGAGACACAGTGCCGTCTTCAGTTCGGCGGGCAGTTGGTTCCAGCCTTCGGTGTCCAGCCGGGTGTCCAGGCCGTCCTCGAGTTCGTCCACGAGTCCGCGGATCCCCAGCCGGTCGAGCAGCGGGTCGTCCGGTGCGCACTCCAGTGCTTCGCCGATCCGCTGGTCCTGGACCTTGTACCGGTCGGTCACGAAGGCCAGAGAACAGACGAGTTCCTCGGTCTCGACGCCGCACTGTTCGGCGACCGGTTCCAGCAGCGATGCGATGTGGATACGGTCCAGCGGCGTATCGGTGACCAGCGCCACCCGGTCGCCGACCCGCAGCGTGACCGATGCGCAGTCGCCCAGGGAGTGGAGGATCAGCGGGATCTCGAGTCCAGGGGCCGAATCCGTCCCGGGCGGGCTCATGATCGATCTCGACTGTGCGACGAACGGGTAGAAGAGATTGAGTATCGCAAAGAGGCTGCCGCACTGGACGAGGGCACGCTGCAGCTGCCAGAGTGCCATCAGGAAGAGCATCACCATCGGCCAGGTCATCACGTTCGTGATGGCCAGGTAGGCGGAGCCGATCAGGGCGAACCCGAGCACCGTGGAGCTGGCGCTGTTCATGAAGAGGCGGACTCTGGCGTTGGCCAGATTGATGGTGTCGTATTCGTCCAGATACGTCTGCACCCGCCGGTCGTCGAGGAACAAGCCCTCGTATCGTTCCACCCGATGGTCGCCCTCGTACATGTCCTGGTTGTTGATGGAGGAGACGATGCTTCTGGCGTGCCGTCCCATCTCGGGGGCGGACTTGTCGTAGTACGACTCCGAGGTGGACTTCACGTTGGATCCAACGCGGAGCAGGCCCGGCAGCATCAGGACCACGAGGGGAATCATCACCACGGCCAGTCGGACGTCGATGTAGACGAGGATTCCCATCGCGACGACAAGGCGGAGCAGGGGTTCGATGACTCCCACCAGGGCCTGGGTGGTACGTCCCAGCAGCATGCCGTTGCGGCTGACCAGCCGAATCAACTGGGGCTCGTCGAAGGGCATGGAGTCGGGCAGGGTGTGGAGCGCGGCCAGACTCTTGATGGTTTCGTCGGCACAGCGTTCATGCAGCGATCGGCCCAGGGACCGTGCCGTGCGGGTCGCGGCGTAGTTGGCGAATGCGCCGATGGCGGCGATGCATCCGAGCGCGGCGCCGAAGGTGCACAGCACGAGGATCTGGTGGTCGTCGACCAGGTCGGCCAGCCCGTACCGGTCGGGGTGCTGGATGGCGTCCAGTGCGAAGGCGATGAAGCCGATGACGCCGCCCTGCGCTCCCGCGGAGACGGCGCTGAAGATGCCGATGGAAGCGACTCGCTTCCAGTTGGGACGGAGGTGCGTTCCGGCCATCCACCGGTACGCCGACACGAAGCGTCGGGTGCTCTCTCCCAGCCTTCGTAGACGTTCTGTCATGCTCATGGGCGGGGGCTCGTGGAGCGGCAAGGCGAACTGCGGGACTGCAGCGCGGAAGGCGACCCGTATCATACGGGGGGGTGACGTGCACTGCTTTCCATGTCCGAACGGTCAGCCGTTATAATGGAATCATCGGGGTGCAGCGGCCATCCGTAGGCCCCGGTTCGGCGGCATGAACGCATGTCCGCGGACGCAAGGCCTTGCACGAAACCCCGATCTGTCCGCATGCGATTCAACGATCCGATCTCTTGGCTGGGTGAACTTACATGGTGAAGTACCGCTTCGATCGAATACGCGCCGCGGGTTCGCGGTCGCTGGAGCGGGTGCTGACCAAATCACTGTCGCTGCTGCCCAAGAAGCCGGTTTCACTCGAGTTCGGCCTGTGGAAGCGCTACAGCGGTCTGCTGCCCGAGGGGATGCGGCGTCGCCTCAAGGAGGCCCGCAAGCGTGCGATCGTCCCCGGACGCAGCCTGCCGCCGGAGGCCGTCCTGCCGGCCGGTGACGAGGTGGACGGGGCACGGGCCCGTCGTGCTGCCCTGCACCGGGACTACGACGACGGGATGCGCGACTATCCCAACACCCGGCCCTGCCTGTCGATGGACTACCTGGCCGGGTTGATCCGCTGGCTTGCCAAGTCCGACTACAACGTGATGTCCTACCGTGATCTGGCGGGTCCGCTCCAACTGCACAAGGAGCTCATGGAGTTCACCGCGTGGATCGACCGGGCGTCCCAGCGGGACGAGAAGGCGGTGCTGCTGCAGTACGACGTCGATGCCCGTCCCGATGTCACGGCGGAGATCCTGAAGACGCACATCGAGTACGGCGTTCCGGCGAATGCCATGATCTTCCGCCGCAAGATCTTCGACTGGAAGCTCAAGAGGGAGGGGATCGTCGAGTACGACGAGTACGAGCTGGATTACGAGACCCTCAAGGCGTTCGAGCGGATGGGCGGCGTGATCGGGTACCACTGCAACGCCTTCGACCAGTCCGGAGGGGACGACGAACGGGCGATCGAGATCTTCCTGGAGGACGTGGAGGAGCTGCGGAAGCACTTCACCATCGACTACTTCTCGATGCACGGAGGGCACGTCACGCCCGAAGGCAAGTGCAACGCGACGATTCCGATCGAGCCGTACCTTGAGGAACTGGGACTCACGTGGGTGCACAACGGCCACTCCGCCATGTTCCACAGCAACTGGGCCGACGGTGGGGCGTCCAATCCGCTGTACCGGAAGGAGTGCAACGATCTCCTAGACTTCCTCCTCGCGACGAATCCCGGTGAACGGTGCCGACTGCTGTTCCATCCCCAGTACTACAACGACGAGTCCAACTCCCGCTTCGACTTTCCGGTCATCCAGGATGCCCGGTGGACCCGGGAGACCCGCCGTTGCGCCGAGGTCTCCGGACTCGACGGAGAGCAGTACTGGTCGGATCGGGTGGCTCTGGCCAGGGACGAGATCATCGAGTACGACGACCTGTTCGAGGCCCGTCAGGAGGAGCGACCGGTCTTCGTCAACGGGATGAGCCGATCGGGGACCACCCTGCTGGTGAGCATGTTCGACGCCCATCCGGACGGGGCCATGGCCTACGAGTCGTATCCCCGCTATCTGCACACGCCTTCCGACGACGGCGTCCTGACCATGGAGGAGTTCACCTACGCCTACCAGGTCCTCCTCAACTACGACGAAGGCACCGCGTTCGAGCTGCTCAATCGACCGCCGCTGAGGAATCTCCAGAAGTTCGCCGCCGTGACCAGCTGGACGGGAATGACCACGCAGCAGACGGGTTCGCTGCTGCGCTCGTACCTGACCCGTCACCACCGGATCACGTGCCCGATCGAGGCGCTCAAGATCGTCGCGGCCACCGCGCGGTTCAAGCTGCGAAACCAGGGCGCCGCCTTCTGGGGCACCAAGTGCCAGGGCAACTTCGCGGACTACGTCGCGCTGTGGCCGGAGTCCAGATTCGTCTACATCGTGCGGAACGGCCTCGACATCCTCGCCAGCCAGATGACCAACGGCGCCTTCAATCCCGATCCGGCCAAGCTCGGAAAGCAGTGGGTGCGCCACCTCGAACAGTTCGAGCGGTTCCAGGCCGCCAATCCCGCCTGCAACATGACGAAGGTGGTCTACGACCGGCTGGTCCGCGACCCCGAATCGGAGACCCGGTCCATGTGCGAAGCGCTGGAGTTCGAGTTCCATCCCGGCATGATCCAGCAGCACAAGGGGAAGTCCACGCTCGCGGAGAATCCGCGTGGCCAGTTGTCCGCGGAGCGGGTGCAGCAGCCCATCGACACCTCGTCGATCGGACGCTGGAAAGAGGTGTTGAGCGAGAGTGACGTCGAACAGTTCCTGGCGGGGTGCGGCGGTTCCGAGCAGTTCCTCGCCCACGGTTTCGACTGGAGACGATGACTCATGTGCGGAGTCGGCGGCATCTATCTTCCGAATCCGATGGTGTTTCAGGATGAGCACCGGGCCGTCCTGTCGCGAATGGGTCAGCTCATGGCTCCGCGCGGTCCCGACGCCGAGGGGATTGTCGCCAGGGATCGGGTGGGGCTCGTCCATCGCCGGCTGTCGATCATCGATCTCGATCCACGCTCGAACCAGCCGATGGAATCCGCCGACTGGCTGCTTTCGTACAACGGCGAGATCTACAACTTCAAGAGCATCCGCGCCGAGCTCGAGTCCCGGCACGAGTTCCAGACGTCCTCCGATTCGGAGGTCCTGCTGCTGGCCATCCAGGAATGGGGCATCGACGGTGCGCTCAGCCGTTGTGCGGGAATGTTCGCATTCCTCGCCTACCACAAGGGCACGGGGCGCCTGTACGCCGCCCGTGACCAGCTCGGCATCAAGCCGCTGCTGATGGCGAGGCTCGACGGTGGGGCGTACTGCTTCGCATCGAGCGTGGCGGCCATCGCGGGCGCCACGCCGGACGAGAACTGGCGGCCGTTCAAGCCGGCCCTCGGCTCGTTCTTCGCCCTCGGCGCCTCCTTCACCCGGACCAGTGTGCTCGAAGGCATCGAGCGGGTGGAGCCGGCCCACTACGTCACGTGCCATCCCGACGGACGCTTCACGACCACGAAGTACTGGGAGCCGACCTACCAGCCCAACTTCACGATGGACGACATGCTGCAGGTCGTCTCGGAGTACCAGGTCGCCGACGTGCCTTCGGCTCTCTTCCTGAGCGGCGGCGTGGATTCGACCTTTCTGGCCGCGGCGACGCAGGATCTGGACTGCTTCCATCTTGTTTCCCCGGAACGCAACTACGCGGAGGCCGTCGCGGATCGGTTCGGACGCCGTTTCGTCGCGGTCGATCCGGTGCTCGAGGACTACCACGACGACCTTCGGGAAGTGATCCGGTTCCACGGGGAGCCGTTGATGAGCTGCGGCATTCCCGCCGCGGTCTCGCGTCAGGTCCGGGCGAGCGGGTACAAGATGGCGATCAGTGCCAACGGTGCCGACGAACTGTTCCACGGCTACCCCCGGACTCCGACCCCGGAGTACGATCCCCCGTACCTGCCCCTGCACGAGTCGCCCTCCTACCGGTGGCTCTCGAGCCAGATCGCCCACATCTTCCGCGACGGCAGGAACTTCACCATCGAGGGGCTCGAGGAGTTCGTACCCTCCATCGAGTCGATCACCAACGACATCCTCACCAAGTACCACCTGCCCGGATTTCCGCCTTCGGCAAGCCACCGCTGGATGGAGCTCATGACCTATGTGCTCCACGATCTGAATCCCACGCTCGACGCGGCCTCGATGTTCAACAGCATCGAGGTGCGGGTGCCGTTCCTCGACCACCGCATCGTGGAAGGCGTGCTGTCGTGGGACGCTTCGAAGCTGGTGACTCCGACACTGGGGCGAAAGGCCCCGTTGAAGGAGTACCTGCAGCAGTTCCTTCCCGCGTCGTTCTTCCACCGTCCGAAGCTCGGGTTCAGCATTCACGGCGAATCGCTGGCCTCGATCGTCAAGCTGGCCAATCAGGCCATGTCCCGGGCGAAGCGGTCCGGATTCCTCACGCTGGAACGCGGGGCCAACTACGGCGAACGCGATCGCGACATGATCACCATGGAAGCGATCTGTCTGACGTACCAGGCGTGGCGCGACGTCATGGAGGAGTCGGCATGAGCGTCTCGCGACCGCCGCTGCTGCTGGTGGGGGGATCTCCGTCCAGCGGTTCGACGCTGATCATGAATCTGCTCATGCGCTCGCCGTCGCTCTTCTGCCTTCCGGAGACGGGACTCTTCTGCCACGGCGACGAGCTCGTCGGAGCAGCGGGCGATCCGGAGAGCCGCGCGTTGGACGGCCGGGTGGCCTGGCTGGACACCAGGGCCAAGCTCGGCCAGTTCAGCCATGATCTGGCGAAACGGTACGAAGCCCAGCGTGGTTCGCATGCGACTTCCGTGGACCTCGTCCACGCAATCACGGACGTCGGCGACCGGAAGTGCATCGTCGAGAAGACGCCCGAGAACATCTTCGCGTTCGACCGGTACCTCCGGCAGTCATCGGACCACCGGGTGATCGTGACGAGTCGGGATCTCGTCGGTGTGGTGCATTCGCTGGTCCGCCGGGGGTTCACCATCGTCGAATCCCTGTTGGCGTGGTTCGCGCACAGCTACGAGACCGCCCGGTTGATCCTGGGCCATCCGGGGCAGGTCGTGCACTGCTCCTACGCGGATCTGATCCGCGACCCGGACGCGATGCTGGAGCGGATTCGCCGCGAGGTGCCTCTGCCCTGCGAGCAGCGCGATTTCGTCTCCGGCACAGACGGCGGGGCCCACGGTCTTGCCGTCTCCGGCTGGGAACTGGGGGACACGGCCTGGACCCGGCAGGCGGACGGTTCGGTGCAGGCGGTCGAATCGATCAACCTGCTCGGAATCGCGCTCGACGTCGTCGTGGATTCGATCTGCTTCGAGACGCGGGAGCACGGTCTGGTCAATGCCCGGAACGTGGATTCGCTCCTGTCGGGACACGATGATCGCATCCATCCCGTGGAGGGGGGTGCCGATCGCACGCCCATGCCGGCCGGATCGCTCTACATCGAGTCGCTCGATCGCGCCTATCCGGTCCATCGAATGAAAGGCGTCGCATGCTGAGCAGGATCGCACGCAAATTCGTTCCGTTGGGTCGAGGGCTGGCGCGACGGATGCCCGGACTGGCCAACTCCAGTCTCGGCCGCGCGGCCAAGGCGGCGGTGCGGGAACTCGTCTACCCCTCGACGCAGACCGCCTGGCGTCGATCGCTGCCTTCGTCCCCGTCACCGTCTCCGTCCCCGTCACCGCAGGTCGAGGTCGTTCCGGAACCACCGGTCAAGAAACGGAAGCCGCGAGATCCGGATGAGGTGGCTGAGCTCACCTCCGAGTTCATCGGCTTGGCGAGCGATCGCACCTGCGACATCGTGCTGTGCTGTGCGTTCGCCGGTCGCCATCGACTGCTGGCCAGGGTGATCGCCGAGTCGCTGGCTTCCGAAGCCAGCGTCCGTTGGGTGCTGACGGGCAGTACCGAGGAGGACGTGCAGTTCATCCGAACCATGGCGGAACGTGACAGTCGGGTCACCGGTTTCACGTGTCCAAATCGCCCCCTCGGTCGAAAGTGGCAGACATGCGTCCGCAAGGCGGTGGAGGTCTTCGATTACGACCTCTGCTGCATCGTGGGCAGCGACGACATCCTCTCCGCCAAGTTGCTCGACACGATCGCACATCGCCACGCGATCGCCTCCGAGGCGGTGGGTGAGGGCGAACACATGCCTTCGATCTACTGCGCCCTGGAATGGATCGTCTGGAACGTGGGGACCAAATCGAATCATTCCCCCAACATCGTCCGGTGCAGCTACCGACTGCAGAGCGCGTTCCAGCCGCTGGGAGCCGGCCGCTTCTATACCCGGCGGTTCCTGGATTCCTGCGGTGGAACCATCTTCGACAGTACGCTGGATCGACTGCTCGATGACCGGGGCTTCCAGCGCATCATCGATCAGGGCGCATCCGTCGAGTACTTCTCGATCGAGGACGGGCCGCTGATCAGCGTCAAGGGCGACTGGGGCCAGATGAACGCCTTCGACGCCTTTCTCGAGGCGGACACCCTCGTGCTGGACGAGTTCTCCTTCGCGGGGCAGGCCCTTCTGCGGGAGTCGCTGTCGTCGGCCACGTTCCGCTTCCTGGCCAAGCAGGACAGGATGTCGCCGCAGTTCAACTTCTCGAAGATCCCAACCGGAACCGAGCCGGACGAGTCGACGCCGGCTTCATGACCATTCGCGTGCTTCAACTGTCGACGGTCCATCGCTGGGATGATGTCCGCATCTACCACAAGGTCGCCCGCTCGCTGGTCGCAGCCGGATACGACGTGCATCTCATGGCGACGGTGGACGCGGGTGATCAGCCGGAGCCGGCCGAGGGGATCACGCTGCACGCGCTGCCCGCCCATGCCTCCCGGCTGCGCCGCATCGCATCGTCGCTGATGGCGTGGGTGCGAGCGGGATCGATCCGGGCGCGGGTCGTGCACATTCACGATCCGGAACTGATTCCGTCCGCCCTCGTTCTGCGATTGCTGGGCTGCAAGGTCATCTACGACGTCCACGAGGACTACCCGGACAAGATCCGGGAGAAGGCGTGGATCCCCCGGTGCCTCCGGGGGGTCGGCCGGACGGCGATGCGCCTGATGGAATGGTGTGCGGTCCGTTGCTGCTCGGGAACCATCGCCGCCACCAACCACATCGGACGTCGATTCCCCGGTCGACGTTCCGTCGTCGTGCGGAACTTCCCCGTGCCCGGGCCCGAACCCGCATTCGACGGCGAGCTGCGTGACGGCTTCGTCTACGCTGGGCTGCTTTCGGTCTCCCGCGGCGTACAGGAGATGGTCTCGGGGTTCGTGGGGCTGGCGGACGAATCAGTCCGTCTCGATCTGTTCGGACGTTTTTCGGATCCCGAACTCGAGTCATGGGTGGCTCGCCGGGCCGGTGAGAAGAGCGTGCGTCGACACGGCTGGCAGGACCGGGCGGTCATCGATTCACGTCTTCGGGGTGCGGTGGCCGGACTCGTCGTGCTCCATCCCACCGACACCTACCTGCAGTCGCTGCCCATCAAGCTGTTCGAATACATGGCGGCGGGTATTCCGGTCATCGCCTCCGACTTCCCGACCTGGCGCGACATCATCGATGCCGAGCAGTGCGGTCTCCTGGTGGATCCCCTCGATCCGGCGGCGGTCCGGGATGCCATGCGTTGGATGCTCGACCATCCCGGCGAGTCGGTCGACATGGGACGGCGCGGTCGCCGCGCGGTGGTCGAACGCTACAACTGGCAGACGGAATGCGCCACGATGCTGGACCTCTACCGGTCCCTTGCGGATCCCGGATAGGCCGGCCCCGCAAACGTCTCGTCATCAGACGAACGGGACGGCGATGTTCGCCAGGAGCAGGATCAGAGTCAGCACCACGCTCAGCGTGTGCAGTTTCTTGAAGGTGGCCTTGTCGCCCCGGTCCGTGGCCCGGTTGGTGACCGGGATGATCACGATGCAGATGATGGGAAACACGATGGTGGCGACGGCGATCACCGGTCGGACGATCCCGGGCTCGTCGCTGCTCAGGCTGGAGATCAACGAGGCCACGCCCAGCACACAAAGGAGCTTGAAGAACTTCGGAAAGAGGGCCCGCAGCAGCTTGCCGGCGGGGGCGGCCTCAATGGTGGTGAAGATCGTCGGGGCGAAGATCATGGTCTGCAGGACGATGACTCCGACCGTGATTCCAGCGAAATAAACCTGCATCTGAATGGTCTCCCTTGTGACTTGTGAGGGTAGGAGGTCTAGGATATCATTAGTTACTGAGAATGATTCTCAATTGCACTCGAGGTTTCAGCTTGTTCCACCCCAACGAAATCATGTCCAAGGCCCAGGTCGATCTGCTGTTCGATGCATCCTCGGCGGTCCTCTTTGCCGTCATCGAGTCCGAGTACTGCATGAAGGGATCGCCGGTGATGGTCCCGGAATGGGTCATGCCCACGTGCGAGCCGTCCTGCCCCTGTCAGATGGATTCGGAACTGGTCCAGGAGGCCGCGGATTTCCTGCTTCGAATGGGAATGCTCCAGGTCTCCGATGGTGGGTACCTCCGCACCAACTTCTAAATCCCCATCTGTCGTCCCAAGGGAGGCATTCATGAACCGGTTCGTTCAAGCCCTGTCCGCCATGGTGATCCTGTGCGTTTCTACAGTCCATGCGGAGGAGGTAGTCAACGTCTATTCGGCTCGTCACTACGACACCGATGATGCCTTGATCAAGCAGTTCACCAAGGAAACCGGGATCAAGGTCAACATCATCGAAGGTCGATCCGACACCCTGCTCTCACGCATCAAGCAAGAGGGCGAACTGTGTCCCGCCGACGTCTTCATCACGGTGGATGCCGGGCGGCTGTTGCGAGCGGAAGAAATGGGTGTGCTCCAGCCGGTCAAGTCGAAGACGCTGGAGGCTCGCGTTCCCGCGTCGCTTCGTCACCCCGAGGGGCTCTGGTTCGGACTCACCAAGCGGGCCCGAATCATCGTGGTCTCCGCGGACCGGGTGCCCGAGGGCATCAAGCTCACCTACGAGCAGCTGGCCGATCCGAAGTGGAAGGGCAAGGTGCTGATTCGAAGCTCGGGCAACATCTACAACCAGTCGCTGGTGGCCTCCCTCATCGATGCGCACGGTGCGGAAAAGACGGAAACCTGGTGCAAGGGCATCGTCGCGAACATGGCAAGGACTCCACAGGGCGGGGACCGGGACCAGATCCGCGGTGTCGCCGCCGGTGAGGGCGACGTGGCCGTTGTCAACCACTACTACCTGGCCAGGATGATCGGCGGCAGCGAATCCGATCAGGAGGCCGCCTCCAAGGTCCGGGTCGTCTTTCCCAATCAGGACGATCGCGGCACACACGTGAATGTGTCGGGTGCCGGGGTCGTCAAGACCGCGCCCAACCGCGAAAATGCAATCCGGTTCATCGAATTCCTCGCCGCCGAGGAGGCCCAGAAGAAATTCGCCGGAGGAAATCAGGAATACCCCACGGTGGAGGGCATCGAAACCACCGACACCCTGAAGTCGTTCGGTGCCTTCAAGGAAGACGATCTGAATGCGGCGACGCTCGGCGCCAACAACGCCGAAGCCATCCGCATCATGGACCGTTCGGAATGGCGTTGAGGGCATGTACCGCGGCATGACGGACGGCTGCCTGCCACCGTCCGGGTCTGCCGCCTGATCGGGACGGCCCGCCCGCAGCACGTCCCCCTCTGGTGCGAGAACAGTGGTGCTCAAGGTCGATTCCACCCCCCGCGCTGCCTGGACCATCGCCTCGATGGCCGCGGCACTGGTCGTGCTCGTGCCGGTGGTGGTCATCCTGTCGAGCGTCTTTCGAAACTCGGACGGGGTGTGGCAGCATCTCGAGGCCACTCGGCTCGGCGACTACGCGCTGAACACACTGGTGCTGTCCCTGGGCGTCTGTTGCACGGCGGGGGTGGTGGGGGTGGTGTCCGCCTGGGTGGTCACGATGTACCGGTTCCCCGGACGACTGGTACTGAGTTGGGCCCTGCTGCTTCCGCTGGCGGTACCGCCGTACCTCGCCGCCTACGCGATGACCGATCTCCTCCAGTTCAGTGGCCCCGTGCAGGGGTGGATGCGCAACACCTTCGGCCTGACGGGTGGTGACTATTGGTTCCCCGATCTCCGGACGCTGGGCGGGGCGACCTTCATACTTTCCTTCTCGTTGTTTCCCTACGTCTACTTCGCCGCCCGCATCGCGTTCCTCGAACAGTCCCGTTCGATGCTCGAGGCCAGTCGCACCCTCGGTTGCGGGCCGCTTCGCACCTTTCTCCTCGTCGGTGTGCCCCTGGCCCGACCGGCGATCGCGGGGGGGGTGGCTCTGGTGCTGATGGAGACCGTGGCGGATTTCGGAGCGGTGGACTACTGCGCGGTTGATACGTTCGCGACGGGGGTCTACCGCACCTGGTACGGCCTCGACTCCCCGGTGGCCGCCGGGCAGTTGTCGGCGTTGGTGGTGTCGATTCTGTTCCTCTTCGTGGGACTGGAGTGGCTGCTCAGACGATCCGGCGACCGACATCGCGCAACCGATCGGGCGAACGGATCCGACGGAGTACGGATCGGCCGCCCGGGACGGGCTCTGGCGATCCTGTGCTGCCTGGTGCCGCTGACGTCGGGGTTTCTTCTTCCCGCGGGCCGGCTTGCGTACCTGGCTTTTGTAGGTGGTGACGGACGGTCCAGCGAACTACTGGGGGGTCTGGTGGTTTCGACCGCCAGCATCGCCGTGCTCGCCTCCGTCGTCGCCATGATGCTGGGCATCCTGATCGGCTACGGACGCCGCCTGCAGCGCAATCCATGGACCGCCTGCGCGGCCCTCGCATCCAGAATGGGCTACGCCATGCCCGGTCCGGTGATCGCGATTGGGCTGCTGATCTGTCTGGGATGGATCGATCATCGCATCAACGATCTTGCCGCCGCCGGTGGGGGATCCTGGAGGCCGGGACTGCTCCTGACGGGATCGATCGCCGCCCTGGTGATCGGCTACCAGGCCCGGTTTCTCGCGATTGCGGTGTCCTTCGTCGAATCCGGGCTTGCACGCGTGCATCGTTCGATCGACGCCGCGGCCCGGACACTGGGGGCAGGCCCGTCGCGGACCCTGTTCGGGGTGCATCTGCCGATGCTCCGTACCAGTCTGCTGGCGGGAGGCCTGATCGTGTTCGTCGATGTCGCCAAGGAACTTCCCATCACCCTGATGCTGCGTCCATTCAACTTCGATACGCTGGCGGTCCGCGTCTACCAGCTCGCATCCGACGAGCGGATCGAAGAGGCCGCTTCGGCGGCCGTCGCCATCATCGGTGTCGGCCTCATCCCCGTGCTGCTGCTGGCCAGACACGTCGAACGGATCCGTACGGCGGGTTCGAAAGGAGCGACGGCTTGAATCGGTCAGCAGATCCAGACAGTGGACTCGTGGTCCGCGACCTGACGTTCGGCTTCGGAGACGA
>MDTD01058469.1_pt1 | contig 19857 bp, 17 predicted proteins | sample 811221 | NCBI WGS metagenome assembly MDTD01 (sample SAMN05326646, study PRJNA326480) | marine metagenome | isolation source: seawater | place: Pacific Ocean: South West | collected 2011
GACCTGAGCGTGTATCAATCGCCGCGAGACGACCCTGATAACTGGCGACGTAGAGTTCACTCCCTGAAAGCGCCATCGACCCGTCGATATCGACGATGCGCTCGATTTCCGAACGCCCCTGAGGGATGGCGACGCGCACTTCCCAAGCGACGTTGCCAGAACGTAGGTTGATCGCGACCACCTTGCCGTCGGCAAAACCGGCAATCGCGTTGTCACCCAAAATCATCGGAGTGCCGGTTCCGCGTAGCGTCAATACCGGGACATCGCTGGTGTAGGTCCAGCGGACCTCGCCGTTCTTATAATCGAAGCCCATGAGCTTGCCGTCGTAGGTCCGGGCTACCACATAGCGACCGTTCCCCTGCGGCGCAGACAAAACCTCGCCAGAAACCGGAGCACGCCATATCTCTGCGCCGGAGCCCGCATCCAGACGCATGACGAGCCCCTCCGAGGCGCCGACAAAAATGGAGTTGCCGTAATGGCCAACTCCACCCGACAGGGCCAGTTCCAGATCCTGCTTCCAGCGAACGCGGCCACTTTCCGGATCCACTGATATGACTCTACCCTCCGCGGAGGCGGCGTAAAGACTGTCTCCCACCAGCACGGGATTAATCTTTAACAGCCCCTCACCCTGGCCATCGCCAACGCCTCGGGACCACCGGCTCTTGAGCTTGACCTGCTCCGTAATCTTCTCGAGCTCTACCGGCTCTCTGGGGTCAAACTCATCGTCGCTGAACCAGCCCGTTATCGTGCTGCAACCCGTCGTGAGTAGAAAACTCAAAATCAATAGATGTCGGGTCATTTGCCCCATCAGATTGCGCCTTCAGCAGTTTCAGGCGACGCATCAACGGGTAATCGCGTCTCGAGTGTGCGCACCTTGTTGTCCAATACAACGCTGTACTGCCCTAATTCTGTCGCCAGGTCACGCCCCTGGCGATAAGCCGCCAGCGCCTGCTCGGGCCGGCCAGCGGCGAGATGAATATCACCCTGAGCTTGCGCATAGGCCACCGGGAAAGCCGCACTGCCCTGCCCCAAAATGGCCAGCGCCTCAGTTTCTTTGCCCTGATCAGCCAGTACTCGGGCAAGTCGCAACTGAATCAATTGGCCAATATCAGACCGCGTATCTCCGGCTGTCAAAGCCCAGCGCAACGCGGCCTCGGCGACCTCGAGATCGCCTCCATCCACTGCACGACGCGCCTCTAGCATCGCCGCAAACCGCGCGTAGGTTGAGGCGCTGTGCTCCGCTTTTAACTCCTCGGCCAGCGCCATTAATTGCGCAGCGTCACCGTCCTCGAGTTGGATCGCCAGCATCGTCGCGTAGAGGTCAGATGCCGCCTCCGCTTTTGACGCGGTAAAACCCTGATACTGCTGCCAACCCAAGGTGCCGAGCACCGCAACCACGACGGCGGCTACAAGGCCCTTTCCGTTTTCATCCCACCAACGTTTCAGGGCCTCCAGATCGGCCTCATCCTGCATGTGCTCTGCCACGCGCGACTCCTTTATTCAGGTGCTCTTTGCATCGTTGAGGATTTCCTCAAGGAACACTTCCAATTCTGTATCGGCAATGGTTTTTTGCTCCGCGCCAGCCCTTAAAGGCTTAAGCGTGACCTGCCCCGCGGCTACTTCTGATTCACCATAGACCAATGCCCACGCGGCACCACTTTTGTCGGCGCGCTTAAACTGGCTTTTGAAACTGCCGCCGCCTAGGTGCTGGACAATATCCAGTTCCGGGAAGCGACGCCGCACCCCGTCCAGCCGGGTCAAACTATACCTAAAGGCGGCTTCATTAGCGGTGATGACGTACAGGTCTGCCGCGGGCGTGACTTTAATATCCAGCGCCTTCATGAGCAAGGTCAGCCGCTCGAGACCCACCGCAAAGCCAGCAGCGGGCGTTGCCTTACCGCCAAAGGTCTCCAACAGCGTATCGTACCGGCCCCCGCCGCAAACCGTGCTCTGCGCGCCAAGATACTCCGTGGTCCATTCAAATACTGTCTTGTTGTAGTAGTCGAGACCGCGGACCAGTCTTGGACTCACTACGTACTCAATACCCAGCGCCTTCAAGTACGAGAGTAATTGCTCAAATTCTGTGCGAGTGTTGTTGTCGAGATAATCCTGAAGCCCAGGCGCGTTGTCTAAAACCTGCTGTGTGCTCGGGTTTTTGCTATCCAAAATTCTCAGGGGATTAGTCTCCAGACGACGCTGGCTGTCCTCATCCAACTGATCCACGTGTTGCGACAAATAGGCGACCAGTGCGTCTCGATAGCGCGCGCGATCTTCGGACGAACCAATCGTATTGATTTCAAGCCGCAATGCATCATCGACACCCAGACGCCTCCAGAACTGCCGACACAATGCAATGAGCTCGGCGTCCTGATCAGGCGATGACACGCCGAAAGCTTCAACTCCCAGCTGATGAAACTGGCGCTGACGCCCTTTTTGCGGCCGCTCGTAACGAAACATGGGCCCTATGTACCAAAGACGCTGAGGCGTGACGGCAAGATTATGCTGCACCACAGCTCTTACGCACCCCGCGGTTCCTTCTGGGCGCAGTGTCATACTGACATCGTTGCGATCCGCAAAGGTATACATTTCTTTTTCAACGATGTCGGTCACTTCACCAATGGAGCGCGCAAACAGATCGGTGGACTCGATAATTGGTAGGCGGATTTCTTCATAGCCATAACTGGACAACACCTCGAGCGCGGCAGCTTCCATTGACTGCCACAAAGGGGTGTCCTCGGGCAGGATATCGACCATCCCGCGTATGGCTCGGTATGTTGTCATACGATTTAGTTAGTGTGTGCTGGAAATGATGTTGGCATCCCTTTCCGAGCGCGCAACCTCAAGTGCTTCAGCCCGGTCCCTGATGACAGATTCCAGATGATCAACAAAGTCCTGATTACTCACCTTGTGATCTGGATCACCTGAAATGTAGATGAGGTTATTAGGCGTCGCACCCGTGAGACCCACGTCGGCCTCCCGCGCCTCACCGGGGCCGTTCACAATACAGCCAATTACTGCCACATCCATGGGTGTACGGATATCCTCAAGGCGGTTTTCCAACTCATTCATGGTGCTGATCACGTCGAAATTCTGTCTTGAGCAACTCGGACAGGCAATGAAATTAATGCCATTAGTGCGCAGCTTGAGGCTTTTCAGGATTTCGAAACCGACCTTGATCTCCTCAACTGGATCTGCAGCCAACGAGATACGGATCGTGTCACCAATTCCCTCCATAAGCAGCATGCCAAGACCGACCGCCGACTTCACGGTTCCTCCGCGGGTGCCGCCCGCCTCAGTGATACCTAGGTGGAGTGGCTGCTCAATTTGCTCGGCCAGCTTGCGGTAAGCCTCAACTGCCATGAACACTTCTGAGGCCTTCACGCTGACTTTGAAGTCCTGAAAGTCATGGCGATCCAAAATATCGACATTGCGCAGAGCTGACTCAACCAATGCATCGGCGTTGGGTTCAGGGTATTTGCGCAATAGTTCCTTGCCCAACGACCCTGCGTTTACACCAATTCTGATGGGGATACCCCGGTCCTGGCAGGCGGCGATCACCTCGCGAATCTTCTCTTCCCTACCGATATTGCCTGGATTGATGCGTAAGCAGTCTACGCCGTACTCGGCCACTTTCAGTGCGATCTTATGATCGAAATGGATATCCGCTACCAACGGCACGCCGGCTCGCGCCCGAATCGCCTTGAAAGCCTCTGCGGCCTCCATACTCGGCACCGATACCCTGACAAGATCGGCACCGGCTGCCTCAATTGACTTAATTTGCGCTACTGTGGCATCCACGTCGCAGGTCTCAGTATTGGTCATGCTCTGGACTGCGATCGGTGCGTCCCCACCAATGGGCACATTCCCCACATAGATCTGTCTACTTGTGCGGCGCTTTATTGGCGAAGGCTGGTTCATGGCCATTGTCCTCCCGTGCGCGACTAGTAGCCGGGCACTCGTTATCGACTCTGACGCTCCTACCACGCTCTGTCTGCGGTTTTCCCGGAAACAGGTTGCGCAATTCCGACTCTTAACTACTCAGCGTATTTTGATCGCCTGTTAAATCGGCGATTCATAAATTTAGCAGCAGCCCCAGCGGCGATTGCTGTGGAGAGACCGTCTTGTGGCTACCATGATACCTTTTGGCTTCGTCAGTATCACCCGCTTCGGCCCTAAGAAAACCTCATCTCCAAAAAGATGACTAAGTTGCGTTAATCCATAGATAAAGCGCGGTAGATGACAGCCTTAGCACCCTCAGGTTAGCTCACCCAGAGACATCACAGCCCCAAAGTGACAAACGCCTCAGGGAGGCTGATGTGAAGCATTTTGTCGCTGATCCTAGAAAACTCGGTCTCTGCCTCAGTAAAACGTCCTCGGGAGAAGGGGACAACGGCGTAATTATTGCGCGCACGCGACAAAGTGAATACAAAATGAGAATCGCATTAAACTGCGTTTCAGATAATTAGGTTTAACCGGTGCTCTCTATAGTTCAGCGAAAACGCCTCGGTTTCCGCCACATATTGCGGCTCAATTTCACATGCTTGCTCGAGGTTCCGCTCAGCACTATCCCAGTCGCCGACTCCAAAATACTAGCTTCGCTCCAGGGAGATACGCTTGTCCCGTTCCGCATCAGGATCGGCGATCATTCGCGTATCGCTGCGGTATTCCGTTACGCAACCAGAGAGAAATAGGCCCGTCACAAAGTCTGCAGCAGCGCGCCAATTAAGGTAACGACTTCGCAGCCGGAGCGGAGCCCGTTGTGCATTATACCCGTGCAACTCCTGCATGGGACGTCACCTGACAGGCTTAACTCGATTCCAAGAGTGTCTGGTCGCCGCGTCCAGCCAGGTGCCGCTCGGACCGCCGGGTTCTGTCGACCACCTCGCCCACCAGCTGTCCGCAGGCAGCATCGATATCGTCTCCACGTGTCGTGCGAACGGTGACAACAAACCCGGCGTCGGTCAGGACCTGCCAAAACCTGCTGACTGCGTTACCACTGGGGCGCTGATACCCTGAATTCGGAAAGTCATTGAAGGGAATCAGATTGATCTTGCAAGGATAGTCTTGCAGCAGCGCTGCGAGTTCTCTGGCTTGTTCCACACTGTCATTAACGCCGGCTAAAAGGGTGTACTCAATGGTCACCACCCGCTTTTTATCGGTCTGTGCATCGAGATAGGCCTTTGCTGACGCCAGCAAACGCGCGATCGGGTATTTGCGGTTGATGGGTACAATCTGGTCGCGTAAGGCGTCATTGGGTGCATGCAACGAGACGGCAAGACTGACATCCGCCCAGTCGGCTAGACGTTCTAAACTGGGCACAACGCCCGAGGTCGACAAGGTCACCTTTCTTTTAGAAAGGCCATAAGCGAGGTCGTCGCACATCAAGCTCATTGCCGACACCACATTATCGAAGTTGAGCAAGGGCTCACCCATTCCCATCATTACGACGTTGGTCACTACTCGGCCTTTACCGGCCTGCCAAGCGTCATATGAATTTATGGCCAGCCAAACTTGGCCGATGATTTCGGCCGCGGTCAAATCACGCTGGAAACCCTGCTTGCCGGTTGAACAGAACGAACAATCCAAAGTGCAGCCGACCTGAGATGACACACACAACGTTGCCCGATCGCCATCTGGAATCAGAACGGCCTCTACTAAACTGCCGCCCTCTAAGGCAATGGCCCATTTTCGAGTGCCGTCCCGAGAGTCGTGCTGTTCGGCAATTTCAGGCGGGACAATTGCTGCTATCTCCGATAGCCGGGCTCGCAGAGGTTGACTGAGATCCGTCATGACGGCGAAATCGCGCACGCCACGATGATGAATCCATTTCATCACCTGCTGAGCTCTAAAGCGCTTCTCGCCTATATCTAGAAAGAAGCCCTCAAGCTGTGCCCGAGTCAGGCCCAGTAGGTTGGTCCGGTCCGAGGCCGGTGTCGTGGCAATGATCTGATCCGGCTCAGTCATGGCTAGGTGGCCGGCTCAGAATCAGCGTGAGCAGATCTCGCTAGAGGCGAAGAAGTAAGCAATCTCGCGCTCTGCAGAGCCAGGCGAGTCTGAACCGTGAACGGCGTTGGCGTCGATGGACTGAGCAAAATCGGCTCGAATAGTGCCCGCGTCCGCTTCCTGCGGATTGGTCGCGCCCATCAGCTGCCTGTTGCGAGCAATCGCGCCTTCTCCCTCAAGCACCTGGACAACGACAGGGCCAGAAGTCATAAAGGCCACGAGATCCGGATAAAAAGAACGCCCCTTGTGCTCGGAGTAGAATCCTCCTGCAACATCGTCGGATAAATGCAGCATTTTCGCTGCTACGACCCTTAGGCCCGCTTCCTCGAAGCGGCTAATGATTTGACCAACCACATTCTTCCCCACCGCATCCGGCTTGATAATCGATAAGGTGCGTTCTACAGCCATGTCTGTCTCCGAGTTCAGTAGAGAGAGCAACGCTCTCGACCCACGGGCGCGGAGTATAAGGCGTTTTTGACTACGGTGTCATTGCAACATTTTCATGCTGGGCTAGGGTATTTCGCGCCATGGCGATAACACTCTCAGTGGTGTTCCGAAGCGTGATTGATAGTGTATCTAGGGATTTCGACGACGAGATTGGTATCTCCTACCTGCGCCTGACATGACAAACGGGATTCAGGTTCCAGCCCCCAAGCTTTATCGAGGTAATCTTCCTCCAGCTCATCGGCCTCGCTCAACGACGCATAGCCCTCGCGAACGATGACGTGACAGGTCGTACAGGCACAGGACATCTCGCAGGCATGCTCAATATCAATGTCGTTACGCAACAACGCCTTGCAAATACTTTCACCCACATCGGCCTCAATCACGGCGCCATCGGGGCACATCTCGTGATGGGGTAGTACAACTATTTCTGTCACGATGCGTCTTCCTCCGCTTCGAGATCTGTGAGCGCCACACCTTGAAGTGCAACCTGAATGCTTCGGTCCATACGGCGCGCCGCAAACACCTCACTGGAGCGCCCCAAACGCTCAGTCGACTCCCGGATGCGGTCGGGATCATTGTTATCGATGGCAACCTCAAGCAACCCAATCTCACCCTGCAAATCAGCCAACTCGGTGTCAGACAACAGATCCCGATCGGCTGCCAGCGCGCTATGAATACCAGCAATCAGTGCTTCAGCCTCGACCCGCGCCTCACCCAGTTTTCTGGCTAGCATGTCCTCACCCGCATGCTCGTAACCGGCTTTTAACATGTCAGCAATCTGCCCTTCCTCGAGACCAAAAGCGGGTTTCACTATGACTTCAGCGCGAGCGCCAGTTTCCTGCTCCATCGCTGCTACCTCGAGGATACCGTCTGCATCCACTCTAAAAGTCACCTCAACTCTGGCAGCACCCGCGACCATGGGCGGAATGCCGGTCAGTTCAAACTGAGCCAGAGAGCGGCAGTCCTCAACACGCTCGCGCTCGCCTTGAACGACATGAACCACCAACCCGGTCTGGCCATCACGGGCAGTAGTAAATTCCTGGGCGCGGGCAACCGGTATCGTGCTGTTACGCTCAATCACGCGCTCGACCAGGCCACCATAGGTTTCAAGCCCAAGCGAGAGCGGGATCACATCCAGAAGCAGAGCCTCATTGTCACCGTGGTTGCCCACCAGAATGTTTGCCTGTTTGGCGGCACCCATAGCCACGACCTCGTCCGGGTCGAGACTGCACAAAGGTGCCAAATGAAAGCAGTCCGCTACCGCTTTCTGAACTGCCGGCATCCTGGTAGAGCCACCTACCAGCACCACGCGATCCACAGTGTCAGTGCCTGCATCGCGCAGTGACTGACGGCACGCTTGCAAGGTTTGCTCGATAAAGGGCGCAATGAGTATCTCAAGCGACTCCCGGGTTATCGTTATCTCAGGAAGACTGCCCCCCAATTGAGACAGTTCTTCGGTGACTGCCTCACTGGTCGTCAGTGCCTCTTTGATATTGCGGGCGAGTCGCAATGCGACTCGACGCTGTGCCGAGGATGGATCAGAAAGCCCCGTCTTACTCAACACATAGTCCGCCAGCGCTCGATCGAAATCATCACCGCCCAGCGCACTATTGCCTCCCGTCGCTAATACCTCGAATAGCCCCTCGCGCATCTTAAGTATGGAGATATCAAAAGTTCCGCCACCAAGATCATAGACCCCAAGAAGTGACGATTCCTCTGACTGTTCATCCAATCCATAGGCGACAGCTGCAGCAGTCGGTTCGTTCAACAACCGCAGCACCTTGATACCGGCTAGTTCAGCTGCCTGTCGCGTCGCCTGACGCTGTGCGTCGTCAAAGTAAGCTGGAACCGTTATGACCGCACCATAAATCGGTCCACCCAATCCGGGCTCGGCTCGCTCTTTTAGCGCCGCCAAAATCGATGCTGATACCTCTACCGGTGTTTTAGGTCCGATTTCGGTCTCTAAGGCCAGCACTTCGCCAGAGGCGAGCGAAACATAGGGGTCATCCTCAAATTCTTGCCGTGATCGACCCAGCATTCTCTTCGTTGACGCAAGCGTGTCGCATGAACCGCGCTGAGCCGCCGCGAGGGCGGACCGCCCGACAAGCGTTTCACTTGCCCCATAATGCACAACAGAGGGCATTGAGGTCTCGCCTAAATCGTCTGCGATCACACACAACTGTTCTCCATCGAAGTGGGCTATGAGACTGTTAGTGGTACCCAAATCAATCCCAACACCAATACGGCGCTCGCGGTGCCGTTCACCGACGGCCCCAGGTTCATTTATTTGAAGCAATGCCATACTCAGTGCTCCGCAGGCTGCGCGGCATCCAACAATTTCCATAGAAAGCACATTTCCTGCCAGGCGCGAGCGGCCTCAGACCAATCGGACGCGGCAATAGAGCGGGCACACCGATCACGGCTGCTATGATAGTGCTCAGTGATTTCTTCAGTTAACGCTCGCCGGCTTTCCTTGTCAGTCGCTGGCGTATCCTCAAGTCGCTCTCTTAGCGTGATTTGCGTCATTAAAAAGCCAGCGTCAACGCCCTCACGCTCGGCGGCGTGAAGATCTACGCCCACGCTTTTTAGCAAGTATTCCGCACGCGTGACCTCATTTCGCAAGGTGCGGTAACCACTATTTACGTCTGCGCAAAACTGCGCCGCCACTCGCTGCTCTACCGCCGACTTGCCAGCGTACCGGTCAGGGTGAAATTGAGATAAGAGCGTGTGGTATGTGCGCTCGAGCGCCTTCTCGTCGAGAGACATGCCCGGTTCAATGTTGAATAACGAAAAGTAGTCGCGTGCGGGCACGCCCGGGTTGGCGCTCACGATCAGACCGTGAAACTCTCGCCGCAGCCGCACTCCCCGGCAACATTGGGGTTCCGGAACTCCAAACCCTCGTTCAGCCCCTCACGGGAGTAATCAACGATGGTGCCGTCCAGGTAGATCAAGCTCTTCGGATCAACAAACACCTTCACACCATCAGACTCGAAAGCAGCATCCTCTGGTTCCGGTTGATCGACAAATTCGAGTACGTAAGCCAAACCAGAGCATCCAGAGGTTTTCACCCCGATGCGGATACCCTCGCCCTTGCCGCGGCTTTGCAACTGACGGCCCACATGCTTGGCGGCCTCAGATGTCAAACTAATGGCCACTCAGCCTTCCCGCTTATCGCGATAGTTCTTAACCGCCGCCTTGATGGCGTCTTCGGCCAAAACCGAACAATGTATCTTTACCGGAGGCAAAGAAAGTTCCTGCGCGATCTCCGTATTTTTAATCGACGCTGCCTCGTCCAGCTTCTTGCCCTTCACCCATTCCGTCAGTAATGAACTGGAGGCGATCGCGGATCCGCACCCATAGGTCTTGAACTTGGCGTCTTCTATAACGCCCTCGTCATTGACCTGAATCTGTAAGCGCATGACGTCGCCGCAAGCCGGCGCACCCACCATGCCAGTGCCCACATTCTCATCAGCGTCATCTAACTTACCCACGTTGCGCGGGTTCTCGTAGTGGTCAATAACTTTATCGCTATAAGCCATGGTGCTCTCCCAAAGGCATTTGCGGCAACGTCAGTGCGCCGCCCATTCAATCGTGTTCAGATCAACGCCGTCCTGATACATGTCCCACAAAGGCGACAACTCGCGGAGCTTCTCTACTGCATTGCGCACACACTTTGCGGCATGATCCACCTCAACGTCAGTCGTGAAACGCCCAAAGCTGAATCGCAATGAGCTGTGCGCCAGCTCATCGTTGAGCCCCAGAGCTCGTAAGACGTAGGACGGCTCGAGACTTGCAGAGGTGCAAGCCGAACCGCTTGAAATCGCGAGGTCACGCAGCGACATGATCAGAGACTCACCCTCTACAAAGGCAAAGCTGACATTCAGCGCGCCCGGCAATCGCTGGTCGCGGTCGCCGTTGATATGAACCTCTGGAATGTCACTAATGGCATCCCAGAACCGCTGCCGGAGTGCCGCCAAGCGATAGGCCTCCACCTGCATTTCCTCGCGAGCAATGCGCGCCGCTTCGCCAAATCCCACAAGCTGATGGGTTGCCAATGTGCCCGATCGCATCCCACGCTCGTGGCCACCACCGTGCATCTGCGCTTCAAGCCGGACACGAGGCTTACGGCGAACGTACAGTGCGCCAACACCTTTCGGGCCATACATTTTGTGCGCCGACATAGACAGCAAGTCCACTTTCATCGCTTCCATATCTAGGGCGACCTTGCCTGCTCCCTGCGCCGCATCGACATGCAGCAACACGCCCGCGTCACGACACATCTCGCCAATACCCGCAACGTCGTTCACCACACCAATCTCGTTGTTGGCATGCATAATGCTCACCAATATGGTGTCTTCCCGTAGCGCCGCCTTGACCATGTCGGGTGTGGTCAAACCCTGTTCGTCCGGATCGAGGTAAGTAACTTCGTAACCCTCTCTTTCCAACTGACGGCACGTATCCAAGACAGCCTTGTGTTCAATTTTGGATGTCACGATGTGTTTGCCCCTCTTATGATAGAAGTGAGCAACACCTTTAATGGCGAGATTGTCAGACTCTGTCGCGCCCGAGGTCCAAACAATCTCACGCGGATCAGCATTGATCAGCTCGGCGACCTGATTGCGCGCGTTCTCCACTGCCTCTTCAGCCTTCCAACCGAAAACATGGGATCGAGAAGCTGGGTTACCAAATACGCCCTCATTGGACAAACAAGCGGACATAACCTCCACGACTCTTGGATCGACAGGCGTAGTCGACAGGTAGTCTAGATATATCGGCGTTTGTACAGTCACCGGTGCGTTCATTGTCGATTCACCTCTCTTTTAACACCGCCGATTAAGCGCCGACAGTGGTGTCTACCTTAGTGACAGGGTCTGCAATACCCCATCGCTTTGATGTGCAGTAACTCGACGGCCTCGGCCTTCCATCAAATCACCAAGGCTGATCTGGCTGAGAAAATCGTGGATCTGACCTGAAAGATCCTCCCACAAGTGGTGAGTCAAACAGGTCTCTCCATGATGACAATTGCCCTTGCCCTGGCAGTTAGTCACGTCAACTGATTCATCGACCGCGTCGATGATTTCGGCGACAAATATTTCCGAACCACTTCTGGCGAGGCGGTACCCCCCACCCGGCCCACGGGCACTGGTCACCAATTCCTCACGCCGCAGCTTGGCAAAAAGCTGCTCGAGATAGGACAAGGAAATTTCCTGCCTACCCGAGATATCTGCCAAAGATATCGGCCTTTTACCCTCGTTAATGGCCAAATCAAGCATGGCAGTGACGGCATAGCGTCCGCGAGTCGTCAGTTTCATGCACACATTGTCTTATTCCCGACTATTTTAGTCAAGAATAAGCATGGCTGGTATCACGGGTCCGACTTCCGGGCTTTTTTTTGCGTTTCACTAAGGATGCCACGCAAAATATTTAGCTCCATCTCATCAAGTCTGACCCGGTTGTAAAGCCGCTTTAATCGGCGCATTAACTGGCGTGGCGCCTCGGGCTTCAAAAATTCAATATCGACGAGCGTGGCCTCGAGGTGCACGTAGAAACGATCCATATCCTCAGTCGTGACAAAGGGGCTATCCCACTGCGCGTCCTCCGCAAGATTGGTCGTCTCGCCCAGCTGCGCCATGCGCAGCTCATACGCCACAATTTGCACTGCCATGGCCAGATTCAGGCTCGCGTAACCCTCATGCGTTGGAATATGGCAATGTAAGTGGCAGCGCTGAAGCTCCTCATTAAGCAAGCCTCTGTCCTCTCTACCAAACAACACCGCAACACGCTCATTTGAGGAATGCGAGGCGATACGCTCTGCGCATCTGCGCGCGTCCTGAACAGGCCAAGGGATACGCCGCTCACGCGCGCTGGTACCAACTACAAACTGACAATCAGCAATGGCCTCCTCCAGGGTGTCGACTACACGCGCATGCTCCATCACGTCAGCAGCCGAGGCGGCCCGCCAGGTTGCCTCGCGCGAGGGGAACTCTAGCGGCGACACTAGCGTTAAGCGATGTAAGCTCATGTTCTTCATCGCACGCGCCACGCCACCAATGTTGCCGCTATGCGTTGTGTGCACCAGAACGATGTCGATGTTGTTGGGATTCATAAGACTAGGATCCTGAAGGGGAGCACAGTTTATCAAAACCGTATCCGCGCCCCCCCCGCCCTGTTATGATGCGCCGCCCTCGAGTACAGGAGATGGCAATGGAACCCACCGCATCCATGGCACTGCGCGCCGCTCGCAAAGCGGGAGATCTGATTGTGCGCGCATCGGATGATATGGACCGCGTCGGGTATCAGGCTAAGGCTGCAGCAGATTTCGTAAGTGAAGTCGATATCGCGGCAGAGAAAGAAATTCTTTATTACCTTAGCAGAACCTACCCTGAGCATCGTTTTGAATGCGAGGAGAGCGGGTTTTCGGGCAAAGTAGAATCCGAGTACACCTGGGTCATCGACCCCCTAGATGGCACCAGTAATTTTTTGCGAGGCATCCCACATTACGCAATCAGTATCGCCTGTTTACATCGGAACAAAATAGAGCACGCCGTTGTATACGATCCGATCCGTCGCGAGGAATTTATTGCCTCACGTGGCCGTGGCGCACAGCTTAACGGGCATCGTATTCGCGTGGGTGACCGTAAAGAACTAAAGGAGTCTCTGATCGGCACGGGTATACCGTTTTTAGGGCACTACGACGACAGACTCGACTGGTATACCGCCTCTATGGGCAACGTCGCCGGCCGCTGTATGGGTGTTCGCAGAGCAGGCTCCGCAGCATTGGATTTAGCCTACGTGGCGGCTGGACGACTCGACGGATTTTGGGAAATGGGGCTGAATCGATGGGATATTGCAGCCGGGGCACTGCTAGTGCGAGAGGCCGGTGGCCTCATTATCGATCTGTCAGGGGGCGATGATTGGTACGAGAGTGGCAATGTCGTGTGTAGCAATGGCAAGCTGATGCGTCAGCTACTGCCCTTGATAAAAGTTCCGTCGTGCTGAGGTAGGCAGCAGAACGGCAAAGTGGAGCCCTTGTCAGGGAAGTAAGCCTTCCTGATCGGCACCTTCTTTTTCAGGGATCATAACATCTTCTTTATTGACCCCCAGTTGCAGGAGGGTTGTGGCCGCCACATACATTGACGAGTACGTCCCGACCGCTACACCGACCAACAGCGCCACTGCGAAGCCAAAGATCATCTCACCACCGAATAAAGCGAGCGCTGCCAGCACCAACAAGGTCGTCAGTGACGTCACCAGTGTGCGACCCAATGTCTCGGTAAGCGATATGTCAATTACCTCGCTTGGGCTAGAGCGCCTGACTTTACGAAGATTTTCCCGGATCCGGTCGGAAACAACGATCGTGTCATTTAGCGAATAGCCAACAACCGCCAACAACGCGGCCAGCACAGTAAGATCGAACTCCAAACCCGTCAGCGAAAAGAAACCAAGGGTGAACAGCACGTCATGGGCCAGCGCAATCACAGCGCCCAGCGCAAATTTGATCTGGAACCGGAAGGCGACGTACAGCATGACCAGCCCCAGCGCGGTAAGCATGGCTATGCCACCATCGTCGCGAAGCTCAGCACCTACCTGCGGGCCGACGAATTCAATTCTACGCAACTCGATACTGGTATCGGTCGCCGCTCGCAGCCTGTCGACCATCAGCGCGCCCTGATCGTCAGAATAACTGTCTGGTAAACGAACCAATACGTCGCGATCTGTGCCGAAGCTGACCACAACCGCACCCTGGTAACCTTCCTGATCAAGGAAAGAGCGAATAGCGATCAAATCTGCGCTGTCACTGTATTCGACCTCGATCAGGGTACCCCCGGTAAAATCAAGGCCCCAGTGAAGCTGCCTCAAACTTAGGGAGGCAATGGCTGCCAGCATGGCAGTGGCGGATAGCGCAACGGCAAGCCAGCGCCATTTCATGAAAGGTATGGCATTCACTGTGCTATTCCCGCGGGTTTTGCGCCAGCGCGACCCACGCCGCCGATGGACAAGCTCTCCACGCGGCGCCCGCCATATATCAGGTTGATCAGCGCTCGAGTCCCGATAATAGAAGACAACATAGAAGTCAGGATACCCACCGACAGCGTTACGGCGAAGCCTTTAATGGGCCCGGTACCAATCGCGTATAATATGATCGCAACAATCAAGGTAGTGATGTTGGCATCAAGAATTGTCTCAATGGCGCGATCAAATCCCGTAGAAATAGCGGTTTGAGGCGAGGCGCCGCCGCGAATTTCCTCTCGGATGCGGGCAAAAATCAGCACATTGGCATCAACTGCCATACCGACGGTCAGCACGATACCAGCAATACCGGGAAGCGTCAGCGTTGCGCCCAACAGCGACATGACCCCGACCAGTAGAACAAGATTACCGGCCAACGCCACGACCGCAGCTATGCCAAATACGCGGTAATAGAGCATCATGAAGACCACAACTAGCGCCAAGCCTGCCTGCATGGACTTCATACCCAAGCGAATATTCTCGGCCCCCAATGAAGGCCCGACTGTTCGCTCCTCGACAAATGTAATCGGAGCAGCCAATGCACCTGCGCGGAGCATCAGCGCCAACTCGGACGCCTCTGCCGGGTTGTCCAAGCCCGTGATCTGAAATTGCGCACCTAATGCGGATTGAATGACGGGGGCGGTCAGCAGTTTTTTCTCGTCATATGGAATCCGAGTGACCTGCTCCTCACCGTTTTCATCCTGCTCGTAACGCGTTCGGGTTTTGCGCTCTATGAATAGCACACCCATACGGCGCTTGATATTGGCCCGCGTCGCACGCGACATGAGCATGCCGCCCTCACCATCAAGACTGATGGTCACATTGGGCTGACCGTTCTGATCAAAACCAGCTTGAGCGTTTGAGACGCTTTCCCCGGTGATAATAACATCGCGCTCGAGCCACTCGGTCATGCCACCTCGGTCAGGACTACGATATTCAAAGCGCTGCCGCTGTGAAACCGGCGCGTTCACTTCGGCAACCAGCCGAAACTCCAGATTCGCGACCTTGCCCAAAATTCGCTTTGCCTCGGCCGTGTCCTGAATGCCGGGCAGCTCGACCACGATCCGATTGCCGCCCTGGCGCTGCACCAATGGCTCGGATACGCCGAGCTCGTTCACACGATTACGGATCGTCGTGAGGTTCTGTGTCACAGCGTAATCAACCACCTCTTTTACAGTCTGCTCAGTAACTTCTGCGGATAACGACCAAGTCTCTTCTGCATCAAGCCGGTCAAGAAATAGCTCAGGGTAGAGATCGACTACCTCGCGGCGGGCGGCCTCGCGATCCACTTCGGTGCGGAACTGCATCGCGACCTTTTCGCCATCAATGCTAATACGGCCGCGGATACGCCTCTCGCGCAATCGCTTTTTGATACCTGTCTCGTATTGGATGAGCTTGCGCTCCGCCGCTGCGTCGACATCGACTTCGAGCTTGAAGTGCACACCACCGCTTAAGTCGAGGCCCAGCTTCATGGGTGTCGCGCCGCCCTCCAACAGCCAATCGGGTGTGGTGGGTGCGAGATTGAGCGCCACGATAAAACTGTCACCTAATTCGCGGGCTAGGATGGCTTGCGCCCTCAACTGCTGCTCCCGGTCGTTCAATCGGATTAGGGCCGATTTGCCTCCGTCCTGAAGCTCTGGACCGAAAAAGCCAATGCCTACCTCATCCAGCGCAGTCTCAGCACGACTGAGGATGCGCTCGTCAATCTGCAGTGAGCTACTGGCACCTGCGATTTGCAACGCCGGGTCGGGCGCATACATATTTGGCGCCGCGTAATAAAATCCGCAAAGCGCAACAGTCAGTATCAGCAGGTTTTTCCAGAGAGGATATCGATTGTTCATCAGTTAGTAGCTTGCGACACTTTGTTGGGACCCAGATTTACAGATAGGCGCGGAGTTTAACGAGTCAGCCATGCCAACACCATGTCATCGTTAGCCAAGCCACACGCGGCCATTCCGGAACAGACGCATCCACCCTGAGTCGGTATGCCAATCCGGCGGACACCACGATAATTGCGCGGCGCGATAGACCCGCTCGGGATGCGGCATCATGATCGTTACCCGACCGTCAGCATTACACAGCCCCGTGATGCCCGCGGGCGAACCGTTGGGATTCAACGGGTAGGCCGTCGCCGTCTGCAAGTCGTTATCGATAAACCGAATCGCGACCTGCCCTGCTGACTCCAGCGCATCGCGCTGCGCCTCATCGGCGAATTGTGCGCGACCCTCACCATGTGCCACAACGATGGGAAGGTGAGATCCTTCCATACCAGCAAGCAAGATCGAGGCTGATGATTCAATCTTGACCAGAGAGAGACGCGCTTCGTACTGTTCGGAGAGATTGCGGGCGAAACGCGGCCAGTGCTCGGTACCGGGAATGACAGCTTGCAGCGCTGACAGCATTTGACAGCCATTGCACACGCCGAGAGCGAAGGTATCACTGCGCTCAAAAAAGCTTCCAAACTCCTGCCGGACAGCGTCATTGAACAAAATGCTCTTTGCCCAGCCTTCTCCTGCCCCCAATACATCGCCATAAGAGAAACCGCCACAAGCCACGAGACCGTGGACGTCCTGCAGACGCTGCCGACCTGACATTATGTCGCTCATATGTACATCGACCGCAGTGAACCCCGCTCGATCAAAGGCGGCTGCCATCTCCATTTGCCCATTAACACCCTGCTCTCGCAAAATCGCCACGCGAGGGCGTGCGCCCGAAGCAAGGTAGGGCGCAGCAATATCCTCATCGCAGTCAAAGGTCAGCGAGGCTGACAAACCAGCATCATCCGAGTGAATACGAGCGAACTCCTGATCGGCGCAGGCCGAGTTATCTCGACGTCTAGCTATCGCATAGCTGGTTTGTGCCCACAGGGACTGCAGCGCACCGCGGTTACTGTCAATCAACTCGAACTGGGGAGTATTAACAACGATACGTTCGTCCTTGCGAGGCGTGGCCACCAAACTGACTGCGTCAGCCAGGCCATGGGCTACCGCTAAACGCATTGTCTCATCAATTTGATCAGCCTTTACTTGTATGACCGCCCCGATCTCCTCGGAGAAAAGACGGGCGTTGGCGCATTCCAGTGAGATATCTAAATCAATATTGAGGCCACAACGGCCAGCAAACGCCATTTCGAGGAGCGTCACCAGCAGGCCGCCATCTGAACGATCGTGATAAGCCAGAATGCGATTTTGCGCTTTGAGCTCAGTGATGAAATTGAACAGCGCAACGACGTCTTCAGGGGTCACGTCAGGGGGCGTTGCCCCCATTTTCTGCCAGACCTGAGCTAACACAGATCCACCGATCCGATCCTGACCACGACCCAAATCCACCAACAACAGAGCGGTGTGCTCATCTGCCGAGAGGGTAGGTGTTAGTGCGCCCCGAACATCACCACAGGGCGCGAAGCCCGAGACGATCAGTGACACTGGCGCCGTGACGGCTCGATTCCCCTCTGCACTCTCCCATACGGTACGCATGGACATAGAATCCTTACCCACGGGAATCGTGACGCCCAATGCAGGACAAAAGCCCATGCCGACCGCTTCCACCGTGTCATAGAGCACGGCGTCGTCTCCCTCGTGACCAGCGGCGCACATCCAGTTGGCTGACAGCTTGATATCATTCAGCGCTGCAACCGGCGCTGCCAGAATATTGGTAATAGCCTCTGCGACTGCCAAACGACCGGATGCGGGGCCATTCAGCAGTGCCACCGGCGTGCGCTCACCCATGGACATCGCCTCGCCTAGGTGAGAATTCAGCGAGACGGTTGTGATGGCGCAGTCGGCGACGGGCACCTGCCACGGGCCGACCATTTGATCTCGGGACACCATGCCGGTAACACTGCGGTCGCCAATGGTGATCAGAAAGCTTTTGGAAGCGACCGCGGGGAAGGTCAGCACGCGCTCCAATGACGTAGACAATGACACGGTACTCGCTTCAAAATCGTCAGCCACCGCGGGGTGACGGCGAGCTTGTCGATGCATTTTCGGTGGTTTACCGAACAGAACAGACATAGGCAGATCGATGGGCGCGTTGCCAAAATCTCGGTCATTGACCAATAAGTGTTGCGAATCGGTTGCTTCGCCAACTACGGCATAAGGGCATCGCTCTCGCTCGCAGATCGCTTCGAATTCAGGGAGCGATTCGGGCTCTACTGCCAACACATATCGCTCCTGAGATTCATTGCACCAGATCTCGAGCGGCGTCATACTAGACTCATCATTTGGCACATCCCGCAATTCGAAGCACCCGCCACGACCACCGTCTTTAACAAGCTCTGGTAACGCGTTGCTGAGGCCGCCTGCGCCAACGTCGTGAATAAACGCAATCGGATTCTGATCACCGAGGCTCCAGCAGCTATCAATGACTTCCTGACAGCGACGCTGTATCTCTGGGTTCTGCCTCTGTACTGAGGCAAAATCTAGATCCTCTGCGCTATCACCGCTGGCCATGGACGACGCGGCTCCGCCACCCAAACCGATCAGCATGGCGGGCCCACCCAGCACGATCAGCTTTGCACCAACTGAGAAGGCTCCTTTCTCGACGTGAGCCTCGCGAATGTTGCCGAAGCCACCCGCGATCATGATGGGCTTGTGATAGCCGCGCACCCCGCCATCTGTTACCGCTTCAAATGTGCGGAAGTAGCCCGCGAGGTTGGGCCGTCCAAACTCGTTGTTAAAGGCTGCCGCACCGATAGGACCCTCGGTCATGATCTGCAGTGGCGAGACAATGCGGCCTGGCCTACCGTAATGCAACTCCCAGGGTCGCGGTTGCTCCGGAATCTCTAGGTGAGAAACTGTGAAGCCTACCAAGCTTGCCTTGGGTCTGGAGCCACGGCCAACGGCGCCTTCATCACGAATCTCACCTCCAGCCCCCGTGCCGGCCCCCGCAAAAGGCGAGATGGCAGTCGGGTGATTGTGCGTTTCCACCTTCATCAGCAGATGTACAAACTCGTCATGAAAACGCCAGACCCGATCGGACACACCGGGTGAAAATCGGCCCGCTCTGTGTCCCATGACCACCGCCGCGTTATCGGAATAGGCAGACAGCACATTCTCTCCGCCCACTTCGTTGGTATGCCGAATCATGCCAAATAAGGAATGCGACTTTTGCTGTTCATCAATTTCCCAACTGGCATTAAAGATCTTGTGCCGACAGTGCTCGGAGTTGGCCTGCGCAAACATCATTAACTCAATGTCTCGCGGGTTACGACCCAGCTCGGTAAAAGCGGTGACCAAATACGTAATTTCGTCATTAGCCAATGCCAGTCCCAGTTCTTCGTTCGCGGCAACAAGCGCAGCGGCACCCCCGGCAAGGATATCGACTTCTTCATAACTCTGAGGAGAAGATTGCTCAAAAAGTGGCGCAAGCGCATCGAGAGAACTGACGACGGTATCA
>MDTD01051379.1_pt1 | contig 19856 bp, 15 predicted proteins | sample 811221 | NCBI WGS metagenome assembly MDTD01 (sample SAMN05326646, study PRJNA326480) | marine metagenome | isolation source: seawater | place: Pacific Ocean: South West | collected 2011
AACCACTCAACTTCTCTTGCTACTTTTTCCATTGCTTTTTCCATTTGCAATGCAAATTCATCTGCCACTGGGCTACCACCAAAAAGTGCTAACTTGTCACCTGCTGTATTGCCGCCTGTTCCATCAGAAAAGTTTGCAATGTTTGCAGATAAGTCGAAAGGATTTTGGTTTTGTGTAGATGCTAAAGCTGTGTATGTCATTTGTACACCCTTGTGGAAAATCTGAGTTACATAAGTATATGCAGCTCTGTCTCTTCCAAGAAATTCTGTAGGTGCGTCACCCTCTTTACCTTTGTCAGGTTCACTTGAGACTTTTGCATTATCTTCTACTTGGACTTGCCAAAATGTAGATTGTAATGTTTTTCCGCCATTCAAGCCACCGACTGCGGTAAGTAAAGGTGTTCTTTGACCACCAACTTTAAACAATTCACCAGTGAAGTTATTAATGTTTTGTGCATAAATCGTATTATTTGTTAACGATATTGCTCCCATTTTTATCTTCTCCTATATAAATTATTACTTGTCTTGTTCTTTTAAAGTATCCATCATACGCAATTTAGCGTTGATAGTATCTTTAGGTTTTGTGTCTGGGTTAGTTACGAAGTTTAGAAACTCTTGACTTACGTCAACAGGTTCTGCATTTACACCAATTTTATTTAACTGCTCTACACGTGATTGAGCTTCTACTACAGTATTTGCAGGAGCTGCACTAGGTTGTTCAGAACTACTAACTTCTCCAAACTCTTGAGCAACAAACTCCTTGATACCCTCTACTGTGACATCACCATCATAGAGTTTTGTAACGGCCTTACCGATACCTTTATCTGCTGTAAGTCCTAATGAACCTAAAGCAGTATTCATAGCATCAGCTTTAAACTGTTTATTTTCAGCTTTTAGCTTTTTATACTCTTCTCTAAGTTGTTTGATACCATCTGTAGATTCATCTACAACTTCTGTATCTTCTATTGGTTTAATATCTTCCATAATTTTCTCCATCTTCTCTAGCATATAAATATCCCATAACATAATCGCTAGGTAATTAAAGGGATTTTACACAAGGGTTTACGAATGACAGATAACGCACCTTGGTGGCGTTACCGAATTTACGACCCTATATTTAGCGTGCCGAACTCGACAGGCACTATATATAGTGTACTATGATTCAGTTAGTCCTGCAACCTGACCTTGTTGATTTTTAAATGCACCTGTTACTACAGAACTTTCAGATGCTTGTTGTTGCAATATACGTTCCTGTTCTCTTTGAGCAGCAGGGTCTTGTTGAACTTCTGTATTTATAATATCTTGCAAGTTAATTTCATTAGGTCTTCCTTGAGCCATTCTTAATCTATTTAGCTGTTGTATGTAATCACTAGCTCTTGCAAATAATCTTTGCCCACCTGATTGTGTTATTCCTGCTTGTAATAATCTTTGTGCTTGTTCTGTAGTTAAATCTAGATTTCTTAATGCAGCCTCAGCACCTAATTGTGCTTGTGATATTTGATTTTGTAATATGCTTATAGATATATCAGGGTCTAATGATGCAGCAAATACTGCGTTATCTGTTAAGTCTATTTGAAAATTTGCAGAGTAGTAGTCTTTAATTTCTTGTGCTATAGGGTTGTCTGTAAATGCAGTTCTAGCACTTTCTATTCTTGTTCTAAATTCTGATACACTTACATCACCTGCTATAAGGGATGCTACTTTACCTGCTTCTTCAAACACTAAAGGATTCAAGTCATTCTCTAAAAGTATTCTGTAATAACCTTCTCTCACTTGTTCATACTGTGCCTCGTTCATTCTTAACGAACCATCAACTCTTTTAATTCCTGGATAGTACAATGCATACTCTTCTGTATTTCTTACAGCACCTAAAGCAAATTCAGCGTTACCTGTTTCTATATATGAATCTACATAGGATTGTAGTAATCCGCCTTTACCTGATAACCAAGGAACTATGTCTTCTATTTGTTTTGGGGTAGGTACAAATGTAGGCTCGTCTTCTCTATCTTGTCTTCCTATACTTGATATTGTTTCATTTAATTTTGTAAAGAAAGAACTTAAATCATCTGTAGGTGAAGCATCTCCTTTATCCATATCAGTACCACTTGTAGTACCAGTTACACCATAGCTTTCGTTTTCAAACAAGTTTTCTGCTATTGCAACTCCACCACCACTCAATGCTTCAGATAGTTCTTCAGCAGTTCTAGCTGTTATATATTCATCATTTTTAAATACGTAAACAACTTGATTATCGTTGTCATCTGTATATAACAAACTTCGATTAATACTATTTTCCTCAAGTATTTCATTAGTTATTTCTGCCATATTATCCTTGTCCAGTTATTGTTGGTGACAAATATATTTGTCCTAGTCCTTGACCTTTTAATCCTTGTGCCATTTTAGTTAATGCACCATCATCTCCTACTTCTAAGAAATGTGATATGATTGCTTTTCTTTGTTCTGATGGGTCATCCATTTGAAACAAGTTATATACTAAATCTTTATCTCTACCTGATTCATCTAAGTTACCATACTTGTTTGCCAAAGTTCTAACTCCAATAATTGAAGTGTTATAATCTCTACCTTTATATTTGTCTGAAACATTTTCATCCCATACTTCTTGTAACTTTGCATCTAACAATGATTGTCCATTAGTGGTAGCTAATACATTACTAAAAAAGTTATAGTCTTCTTCTTTAAATAGTGATGCTAAATCCATACCTAACTTAGCTTCTGCTTGGTCTTTTGCTCTTTGTATAAAAGCTAAACTTTCAGGCATCTCTAACTGTTTATCTTTTATAAACTCTTGTATTTCATCATTTCTAAATCCTGGTAGTTCAGGAAAGAGTATTAATCTAAACTGTTCTGATAAATCATCTTTACTTAAAATACCTTTAAGTCTCATATCATAAAGTTTATTTATTAAATCTTGTGGTATATCATACTGACCATACTTACTTATCAATCCTGCAACTTCTATTTTTGTTCTATCTTGAAGTCTTCTTAATGTAGCATTAGCTTCTCTATCTGAACCTAGTGCTATTGCTCTAAAGTATTCCAACTGGTCTGCATTAAGTGCAGCTATAGTAGGACTAACATACGCATAATCTTCGTAAGTTAATGGTGTTCCTTCAAATATACTTTCTAAAAATAATCCAAGTACAGCAAACTCTCCACTATCTTCTTGTGTTACGAGATAAGGATTTAAGTCTGCTTCTTTTTTAATTGATGATATAAGTACATCTATAGGATTTAATCCTGCAAGACGAGACTCAACTTCTTCTATGCTACCAAAATTTATAGCAGTGTTAGCTATTTCTTCTGCACTTCCTGGGTCTACAGTTAGTTTGTAATCAGATTCTGATAAATAATATACAGTTACATCTTCTTCTAAACCTTCTACCTTGTCTGCTTCTAGTGTATAAAAGAAATAGTATTGCCCATCTTCACCCCTCCTAATCATATCAGGAGTAGGTACTGTATCTTCTAATGCAGGTGCAGACTCACTTGCTATTATTTCGTCTATTTTAATTTCTATATCTGACATTACCTAGCTTTCATCTTTCCTAATTGTCCTACAAAGTTCATTATAACTGCATCTATTTGGTCATAGTTTGAACGAACATCTAAAGGTATTTCTTGTATATTCATACCTACTTGGTCTGCTAAATATAGTTGAGATTGTCTAATTGTTTCTAAATTTGTAGGGTCAGTAGGGTTCATCATTTTAGCTATCTTTTCAGTAGCTCTATTAAATTTTGCTATTTCTCTTTCAGAATAACCTTTTTCTCTACGCTCTTGTCCTACTCCACTAGGTTCAGGTGTAGGTTCAACAGGTGATTCATTTGTTTGTGTTTCTTTTACTACAGGTTCATTGTTATTTGTTTCCATACCTAGAGTATAGTACGCATCAACATAAGAGTTTATACCTTCAACAACATCTGATTTTTTTTCATTAGGATTGTTACCTCTACCTGCAGGCATTTCACCACTAAGGTATGGTAATACATAATCTGTGTATGCTTCCCATATACCAAATGGGTCATTGTTAGCAGCAGTTACCATACCAAACTGACTACTTCCATCTTCTAAATCTTCTCTGATAACTTTTAAATAATGTACTGCAAACTCTGCATTGTACTGTGGGTCCTTTAATTTACGTTCAAATTCTTCTAATGTAATATCTTTTCCTGCAAAACTACTTAAAGTATTATCAGGCTTACCGTTTTTAAAATGTCTATCTGCGTTAATTTGAAATAATCCTATTGATGTTGTATCTTCGTTTTCTGCACCTGTTTCTAAGTTTGATTCATAAAAAGATATCATAACTAATGTAGGTATGTCTTCTGTATTAGCTCCTGCGTTTTGTAATAACTCGACAAGTTCTTTAGCAGATACTTTTGCCATTATATTCCTGAACCTAAGTTTCTTAGACTGTTAGCACTTCTAAAGAAGTTAGCTGTAGCTGCATCATACTTTGCCTGATTGTTTGCTAAATCTTTTTCATCTCCGTATATTTTATCTACAGCTCTATTTAGTCTTGATTGAAACATTGAATTAAATCTGTCTCCCATACCACTAAGTGCAAAAGCATCTTGAATACCTCCTGCCCAACTAGCAGGTCCTAGTCCTGCATCTGTTGTTACTTTAAATGAAGCTACTTTATTTCTAACCATACTGTCTATAGCTCTTGGGTCCATATATGGATACTGTTCTTTAAGGCTATTTCTATATGCTTCTTCTCCACCATCTGCAATAAACTTGTCATAGTTAATCTCACTAACTGTAGCATCTATGTCTTGCTTAACATTTTTTACAATCATTTTGTCAAAGTCATTTTTAGTTAGCTCTAAAAGTTTATTAACAACACCTTGTAAAGATTGTGCTTGTGTATAACTAAGTTTATCTGCACCTCCAAAGTAATTACTAACTGCATCCATAGCTATATATCCTGCTGTCTCTGTATCATATACAGGTATATCAATACTAAAACTATCTAGTAATTTTTCATCTACTGAAGCAATATCATTGTCTAATTCACCAAAGTAAAAATCTCTTATCTGTTCTTTTTTCTGTGGAGTAAATGCAAACTGACTTTGATACTGTGCTACTTCATCTCCTTGTAGCAAAGGTTGTCCTGTACTAGGGTCTAAGATTGCAGGCACTGACACTGATTGTCCATCTACTGTGACTACAATATCAGTTGTTTGCAGAGCAAGTAAAGCACCTTCAATTAAAAATCCATCATCAAAATAAGGCACTCTACCTTCTAAGTTATGCTCTGTCATAGATGCTAATACGGCTGCTTGTGTTTGAGCATCCATTGCTCCTACTTCAAATCCTCCTACTAAATATCCTGATTTTACTAATTTAGTTTGTAGATTCCTAATATAGTCTTCAGACAACATATCATCCATAAACAATGTAGTAACTAACTCAGGAATATAAACAGGTTTATCACCGTATCCCTCTCCTGCTCCTTGATATCCCAGTGGTGTACCTAATACATCAAAACCTAAAAATTGTTTAATACCTTGTGTAGCAAGTCTTGACCTAATAGCTTCGTCAGGAGTTAATGGTGGAGGTGGGTCATTTAAACCTTGCCCTGGAAATACATACTCTCCATCTTCATCTTTTGGATACTCCTCTGCTACTCCTTCTTCATTTATAAAAAATCCAAATGGTGGTGGTACATCATTATTGTTATAAAAATTATCTACAGCCTCATCTATTTCAGCAGGAGTTAATGCACGAGGTTCTCTAACCTGTTCTCCTCCTGAACCTAATGTTGGACCAGGGTTGTCTAAAGTTCCACTTGCTGAAGGTCCTCCTACTATATTTCCTTCTTGTTCTCTTTGTATGTAATTCTCAATATTAACAATAGGACTTCCGTCAGGCTTTGTAGCCTCTCTAGTTTCTCCAGTGTTTTGGTCATACCATAGTGCTTTTGAATAATCTACTGCACCACTTGGGTTAAATTTAGAAACTGTACCGTTTGATGTAAAAAGTATTTTAGATATTAATATCCACATTATTGACTTCCTTCGTAGCCTGTCTTATATTTATAACCATATTGTATCAGCTCATCTTCGTTTTCTCTTATTACTCTTTCTAAAACTTCGTCATTAAGAAACTGAAACAAAGGATACACTTTTATTATTTCTTGAGATTTTTTTCTTAACTCGTCTCTAGAAACTAACCAGTTTGAAGAACCAGTAACATCAGAACCTAGGTTTCCTGTCTCTGTTCTTCTTACTGTTAGAGTAGAGTCTAAACTATCTAGCCATATCTTCAAACCTTTAATAACTTGTTCGTTCTGTAAATCAGGGTCTTCAGCCATAGCTCTTGCTTGTTTGAGGAAAGTACCTATATCTGTTCTAGATTCTGTTGTTGGTTTTTCTCCATATCCTACAAAGTAATCTGCCAAAGTTAGCTTGTATGCTGTTAACAAATTAGTTCTAATATCATCATCTTTTACATAAGAAGGACTGGTAGGGTCAGTAATACTTCTTCTATATCTTTCTAATGCCATACGTCCTGCTGCTTGGTTTTGTAACTGTGCATACTCTGGTAAATTTATATCTACTCTTGCTGCATAATCTCCTAAATAGTTATCATTAAATGAATTAACCCAAGAAGCCATAACAAATTCATTAATACCTATGTCAGGTCTTACATAATAAAATAATTCAGGGTACAAATCAAACTTTTCTTCATTTTCTTTTGCATAGTCTAAAGCCTCATCTGTGTATGGCACACGTCTAATTTCTTTTGATTTAGATATAACTAATGCTGTAGGGTCAAAACCAAATACATTAGTAAATACTTCTGTTGCTATAACTTCATCTTGAAATTCATTTAAAAATCTTGCATACACAGTTTGTAATGTATTAAATCCAAACAATCTTCCTTCAGGGTCTATTCCTCTTTTCTTTAATTCTTGAGGGTCTACGTGTGCTAACCCACCTTCTTCTAGTTCTGCCTCCCATCTAAATGATGGTGTAGTAAATGTAAATTGTGCAGCAGACTTTATCATATGTAGTATCCAAGCATCTCTTGAAACATTCTTTAATACAGTGTTCATCTCTGCTTGTGTTCTAGGTTCTTCACCCATTTGAATAGCACCACTTATAAGTTTTGCTCTTAGTACTTCTTTAGCAGTATTTGTATATCCTCTTACCCATCCTTCAGGTGCTCCTTCTGTAAGTGCTGTTAGTTTTTGTAACCAAGGTGGTACTAACACATCTGCAGTTTGTTCTATTATTCCGCCTGTAGGTTCACCGAATGGGAATAAGAATTTATAGAATGCTCCTGTTTCTTTCATATTAGGCATTAATGCTTTAGCAGCAACCTGTGCTACTGGTCCTACTCCTGGTATTAACCCACCTGCAATAATGTTTACACCTGATGTAAAACCTACAGTTCTTAAGTTTACATCTACATTTTGTTGCTGACCATTCAGGTCTTGTTTCTGCACATTGTCAAAAAAGTTTTTTAGTATAGGGTCTAATAAAGGAAATACAAATACTTCTTCATTTGTTCTTTCATCTGTATATATCATAGGTGCGTCATCTCCTGCATCACCACCAAGAAAGTTCCAATTAAATGGATTTCCTTCTTTTAATGTTTGTACGCTGACACTAGCTCTTCTAGCTTTAGTTGGATTTTCTCTTAACAATCTTGTCCAAGTACCTGCTATTTCTAAATGAACTTCTGCGAATGGGAATAGTAATGCAGTTGCTTGTGAAAACTGAGAACGTCTATTTAAACTATAAAGTAAGTCTTCTGTTTCTGATAAAGCTAAAGACTTTAAAAACTCATCAAATTGTTCTAAATCATCAATACCTATACCTTCACCTACTGGTTTAGGTACAAGTTCTCTTAGTTTTTTGCGTGTGCTTTTAGGCATATATTGTGATGTAGTATCCATTCTTGTTATACGATATAAAGCATCTGCTTCTAATCTATCTGCCATCTTTTCTAAGTTTCTATAATAGAACTGTCTAAATGCAGGAGAACGAGACAGCTTGTTTGTTGGTCTTGACATTAAAGTATCAAACCATCTTTCTATAGCACTATCCCATTGACCTTTAGAAAATCTACCTGCATCTTCAAATTCTTTAGACATCTTTACTACATCAGGACCTATGTTTGTTTGTTTATATAAAGTATCTACTAAGAAATCATACTGTTTAGGACTAGCAAATCTACCAATAGGTATAACTACTGAGCTTTTTTGACCAGTAGGAACTGCATCAAATCCTCTGTTTGCAACCCACTGAATAAATTTATTTGACTTATCTCCATTTATTGGTTCGTATAACATAGGCATTGCAAGATTTGGATTGTCTGCAGATTTATATATTAATCCTTTATCTATTTCTCTTATAATTCCTGCCTCTAACATTGCTTCAAAATCTATACCTCTATCAAAATCAACATACCCAGGTAAGTTTGCTCGGTTGTAACCTTCGTTAAATACATATTTTTTAAAGGTACCTCCACCACCTGCTTTTTCAAATAGTCGTGCTACATAACTATTTAAAAGTTCCTTTGTTCTTTCTACATCACCATCAATTAATCTTCTTCCATAATCTGTAACTGCATCACCACTGTTAACCCATTCTTTGTAGGATTTTCTAACATCTAGTAATGATTGAAAAGTTATGTTTCCTTTTGTTAAACCTCTCATTCTGTCTTCATAAAATCTTAAGTCTTTTCCTTTACCTGCTAAAAATTCTGCTAGTTCATCTATGTCTATAAATGGTGTTGAATTTCTAGTAATGCTACCACCAAATGCAGTGTTGCCTGCATCTACAATAATATTTGCTATTAAGTGCATTATGTCATCATCTGCTAATTGATTTATTTCTGTAGCCCAACCTTTAGCATATGTTCTTCTACTAGCACGTGAATTAGTTACAGATGACTTTTTAATTGTTTTAAAGAACCTATCTATAGAAGCTGCTTTTCTAATCATTATTCCATTAGAGCCTCTAGACATAGCTTGTTTAAATAACAACTCTTGGGACATATCTTTACCTAATATGTCAAACTCACCAAACTTTAGTTTATCAATAAGTTTTTCTGTTAAAGCTAAATTGTTATCATCAAATCCTGGTATTGCTTTTTTAAATATTTTTTCTGCTCTAGCTGCATTTCTAACCATAAGTCCATCAGGCTTTAATACATATGCTAAGTGAGAAATAGGATGTGTAAATACCTGTGTTAAATCAGATGCCCACATTCTTAGTTGTTCTTCCATAATAACTCTTGTAGTCCAAGCAAATCTTAAGAGTGTTAAAGGTTTCCAAGCTGCTTGCATAACATTATTTGCAAATCTTGTATATGCTCTGTTTACTATTTTGATACCGTCATCTGTTACACGTTTAGCATAAAGTGCATTAGCAAGTCCTTTAGTTATTGCGTTAGATGTTATGTTGCCTACATTAGCTACAGTTTCTAGCTGCTGTGTAGTTGTTAAGTTATTAAGTATTTGAAATGTATCATCATCAGTAACATCTTTTAATTCTTGAATAGAAATGTTGTCACCATATTTGTTGTATTCTGTTACTAACTCTCCAATAGCTTTGTCTTGTAATTCAGCTATATACTTTTGCGTTACTTTCTTACCTGAAGGAGATTTAACTGGTAATTCCCAACCTGCAACATAATCAGCAAACTTTTTATTTTTCGCAGCTAAAGAAATTATTGGGTTGCTTTCTATGTTTTTACCTAGTAGTTGAGGGAGGTCGAATCTTTTTAGTCCTGTAAGTAAACCTACTCCTGACATTTTAAGTAAGCTATTTCTAAATGTACCTAGTATTCTAAATACATCATTAGGGTCAAACAAAGGAATATTTCCTACAAGCATTTCTGATAACAGATGTGCTGAAGGCACTGCTTCATCTGCGTTACCAAATGTAGCCATAATAAACTTTTGTATCTCTTCTTGTTTACCTGCTTTAGCTAACTCTTCAATCTTTGCATTTGTTGCTGCGTCTTCACCTATCTTTCTAATTCTTGAAGAAAATAAATCATTTGATTTAGATGTACCAAATCCTACGTCAACTATTTCATCTCCTACTAAAGACACCCAGTACTTTCTAGCTTCTTGTATTTCTGCTACAAACTTTGTAATACCACCATTTAATGCACCAGGTAGTCCTCTTGCTTGCAATAATTTTTCTAGTTCACCTAATATTCCTGCATCTGCTGCAGTACCTGAACCATTAAGTAATTTAAAAAATTCTTCTGTTAATCTTAATTTAGAATAAGAACCACCTTCTAAATAATCATCTAATATCTTTGCATCAGTCCGTGCTAGTTTTTCATATAAATCTTTTCTTACTGATTTTTCAAAAGGTAAAGATTCAATAAGTTTTTCTATTTCTTTAATACCTTGTGTGTGAGATGTAGCAGTTATAAAAGCAGGACTAACTTGTCCAAACATTCTAGCCATAGCTGAATCTGTAAACTTTCTGCTTACAACAGCTCCTACTCCAAGAAAGCTACCCATATCAGACATATTGATACGACCACCATCATCTAATACTTTACCTTTACTACTAAGATTTCTACCTAAATTTCTTGATAGCTTACCTCTAAAGGTATATGAGTACGGGTCTAACCTTTTTGTTATACCACCTGTTCTTACTTCTTGTGCAATAAGATTGCCAATAGTGTCCATATTTGGATTGTCTAACATACTTTGTAAAGTAGAAGGACTAGCTTCAGGCATAAGTTTTCTTAAGTCTTGAAACTCTAATCCTCCTGATTGTATGTTTTCAGCAAGAAAATTATATATACCTCGTCCTATAGTTGTATGCCATTCTTCAAAGTCAGTTTTATTTAATGATGGTTTTAGAAATTTTTGTAGACCTGCAAGTCTTTTTAATTCTTGTCTGTCTTGTAAATAAGATGTTTTAAAATTTGTAGTAAGTTGGTTAACATCTTTTTCTAGTTTCCAATATGCTGCCCATTCATCTGCTAATTCAGGAAGTTCATCAGGATAATCATACCCTGATAGTTTATCTCTTGCTTTATTTAGTTTGTTATCTCTAATCCTTCTTCTACCTGCTTTACTTAATGGACCTAATAATTTACGTGGTATTGTTGTTTGGTCTAATGATATACTTTTTGGTGCAAAACCTTTTTTAATCCATCCGTGTGCTTGTTCATGTAATATTGTATTATCAATAACTTCTTCTATTGTATTAAACTTTGCTCTACTACCTTTATAATCTGCTCCTATGTACTGAAACCACTGTTTAAAGAAATTGGCATCTTTGTCTATAGCCTCAACCATTCCTTTAATTATGTCATTTCCCTCAAGATGAACTTCTGTATTTAAAGCCTTCTTATTAAAATATTTTTCTAACGGAGTGCCTTTAATTAAAGAAGCTATTTCTTGTGGTTCTAATCCACGAAGTCTTGATATTATATTATTTAACATAGTACCATTTGCACCTGCTCTTCTTGGTTGCAAAAACTTACCACCTTCTATTGTTGATTCGTCAGTTAACTTTATATTGTTTACATAAAAACTATCTCCTGTATTTTTTGGAGTTCTACCTCTCCCATATCCACCACGTTCTATAAAGTCTTGTGCAGAAGTAGATTCATCTATATATGCTTTATTTCTTCCATTAGCTTTAGCTATATCATTTAATTCATCTAATGTGTAAGCAACATCACCTTTTAATATTGTTGGTCCTACATCAACAGCTATGATTTCATTAGAAGCATATCTACCTCCTGTATTATCCATCAACCTCATAGCATTTTTACCATCTCTTTTTATATCTCTTCTAACTACTTGATATACTCTGTTGCCTTGACCTATTGAAGTTCTTATTCCTACAGTGCCTGCAAGCTCAGCACTGTCTTCTACTACTTTAAATGTTTTTCCTGCTTTAGTTAGTTTTGTTGTCCAAGCACCTGCTAAGTTTGCAGGGTCAAGAAATAATGTAACAACACCATCAATAAGACCTGATATAAATTTATATCTATCTGTTCCTGGTTCTGATATTTGTACAGCAGCTACTCTACCAGGGCTTATAGTAACTCCTCTGTATTTATTAGCTTCTACCTTAGCTCTTTCTGTTCCTGATATATCAAAACCTAATTGTGCCTGTATTACTTTTTCTATTTCAGCTAATTGGTTAGGGTCTTTTATAGACTGTGATAATTCTTTATATATATCTGTCTCTCTTGCTAATGTGGAGTTACCAAAATATCCACTACCTAAATTAACTCTATTACCTTTTGCTAATTCACGTATTGCATATCCTGCTTGTGTTGGACCTAATTCATCTTTAGCTAATTCATAGTCTTTTCTAAACTCACCATATTCATCACCTAATGCAAGATTCATCAATGGTTTATCTAAACCAACTAAGTTAGAAAACATTTGTAAATAAGCAAGATTAGGATTCATACCATTATCTATAAGAGCTCTTGCTGATGCTTGGAATGGTCTTTTAACTGCAGCTTCAGCTAATGAATCCATACCTACTATAGCATTTCTAACTAATCCTCTACCTGCTGCTTTAGTCTGTTCCCAAAAATTTCTACTTTGTTGTTGTTCTATTTCTATTTTTCTTTCAATAAGTAATGCAACTTCAGGCGATATAGAGCTATAACCTAGTAGAGCACTACCTACCATTATGTCTCTACCTAAATGATTACCCCATTTGTTTGTAATGTCTTCAAAGTTATTACCAACTTCAGGTTTTGTACGAATTAAATTTTTAACAGAATTATATTTTTTACTTCTTTCGTTAGATTTGTCTATATAACTTTGTTCTAAGTCAGGTGGTTCAAAAGCATAAAATCCCATACGTTATCCTATCATAGAGCTTGCTTCTTCACTACCTCCCAGTAAATCGTTAATAGCAGCTAGTATCATATTTGTATTGCTAGCTTGACCTGGCTCTACTGCTTCATAATTCATTTCGTTAGGTACAGTTTCGATTATAGGTCTATTGTTATTAGACGGTGCGAATGCTCCTCCACTTGATGCTAATCTTTGTAAATCTACTAAATTTTGTGATGCTCCTACATTTTGTGTATTATCAGACACAGCAACTTCTGTTTCATCCATTTCAAGAGGTCCACCTCTAAGTAAACTTTCTCGTTGTGCAGAACCTTCTCCTCTTTGTGCATCTATATTAAATGCTTTTTTATTACCTCGGGTCATCTTCTACCCACACCATCTGCAACTTTCCATATCCTGGAACATATATTATTGTTAATCCATCCATATTACTCCACTCTTCTTCTAAGTTTTCTTGTCTAAAATCTTCTAATTGGTCGTTTAAATACAACTCAGCAACATCAAGTTTATTAACTTGCCACTCTTCATTCATAACAATTTCGTGAAATTTTCTATTGTTTCTTTCAAAATCTTTAGGTTCAGGCATTACCCACCTCCTAATAATTGCATTACTTGATTAGGGCTTGGTGGTGGTCCTTGCTGTGGTGGGCCTCCTTGACCTAACATTTGTGCCATCATAGCTTCTTGTTGACTTGGTTCAGGTTCTTCTGCTGTATAAAACTTTTTAAGTATTGTTCCTATCTGATTTGGTTTATTATATATTTCTACTAAAGCCATAGATGCTTTAGGGTCACCTTGTGTAGCTTGTGCTAGTAATGACTCAAACATAACACTTTCGGCCTTGTCTTTTGTAATTCTTTCATTTATAGCTTGTAAATCTTCTAAACCATCCATTTCACGTTGCATTGTAGATTTATCTATTATGCCTGCTTGTAGTAACTGTAAACCTGTAATAACTTTACTTGCCTCATCAAATGTAGCCATAGCACCATACTTACGTCTTGTAAGATAGTTACCATCAATATCTGTTTTGGGTGTGTAGTTTTCAGCAAAAGCAGCACCTCTAATAGTTCCTACTAGTGGCTTACGTTTGTTCAAAACTAACTCATCTAACTCTAATCTTTTGTAATCTATTTCTTGTATAGCAACTTGCAATACTTTATGATATTCATTTACCATAGCACCTATACCTGCGTTTAATTCTTCTAAACCTCTACCTGTAACAAAAGAATTAGGAGATATAGCATCATCACTTACTGGGTAACCTGCTACTGTTCTAAGGTGTCTTTCTATTCTTGATACAGATTCAAACAACTGGTAAGGCAAATTATTTACTGGTTTAATTACTTGAGAACCTGGTGTCAAATAATTTATAGCATTACGGCCTTTTCTATATTGTCCTGATTCTATTTCACCTACTACGTTTGTTTCTGTAAATACAGCGTCTTCCATAGCAATAACTGACATAACATTAATTTTGGCCATAGCAGCCATTAATCCTATTACTTGGTCAAACTGTCCTTGTATTTGGTCAAAAGAATATCTTTTAGCACAAACAAAAGCAGGGCCTGATTTAAGTGGATTAGGTACAAAATCAACTATTTTTTGTGATGCAACATGTACAATGTATGTTCCTTCAGGGTTTATATACTCAACTATTAATTCACCATTATCGTTTGAGTTTTCCCAAGAACCACCTTCTGCTCCGTAGTTTGTATATAAACCTACAGTAAACCCATAAGGGTCGTCTTGTTCATCACTACGTTCTGCAAAATAGCTTTTAAGTTCAGGGTACATTTGAATTAAATTATTAACAGGTACATTTCTAATTGACACTAATTCATCTGCCATTTGGTTTGCACCTTGGTAACCAGGAAATGTAGTGTATGGGTCTCTTAATTCAGCCACAGGGAATGTATGACCTTGAGGGTCAGTCTTAGTTGTTATAACCCATACAGCAAAACCATATCCTGGTAACCATCTAGCCACTTGTGGTAACTGTAATTCAAGTTGTTGAAACTGGTCGTATGATGTAACAATACGTTCTAGCTTATCTTTTTTCTTTTTATTTCTTTCACTATCTCTAGGGTTTGTAATATGTACATCTAAAGCAGGAACTCTACCTATTTTCTGTGCAAGTCTGTCTAGTGCTGATAGTAATAAGTTAGGAGCAGGTAACATATCTGCATCTGTGCTAGATAAAGATTGACCTAGTAAAGCCTTTATGCCGTGTTCTCCTCCGTTAATAATTGCACGAAATCTAGCTCTATCAGGCAATGCTTGGTCGTGCATTGCTTTTAAATATTTTGTTCTGTCTAGTATGTCTTTAACTAACAATTTATCTCCACGGAGCGTCATTCCATTCTACTATATCAAACCCATCATAGCTAGGAGTGTAGTCAATTCCCATATCAGAGAAATGTGCTTTTTGCAACTTCCTTAATACTTTAATAGGAAACCAACTAGCCATAACTATATCAGATTTATAAATGTTTTTTCTTCTTGCTGAAAAATATGATAATTGTTTTCTATACATTTCTGATTTTACTTGTGATTCTGTATTGCCATACGGTAAAACAATTAACTTGTCTTGAAACATAGGTGCTAATGATGTAACACCAAAATGACTATCCCATTTATTTTTATATGTTTCGTGTCCCTCTAGTATTATTCCATTTCTATTTGCATATTCTTTTATACGAGGGTCTTGTCTTATAGCTTTTTGAAAGTTATTTTCTTCTATTACCCAATGATATAAGTTATAGTCTTGATGCCATTCTTTAATAATCTGTAATGCTTCTTCTATACCACCACCTTTGTTATTTTGTATATCTACCATTTGTAACAAAGCATCTTCACCATCATCTAGTATTGCCCAAAGAAATGCAGCTTGATATCCTGTTGCTGCAGGGTCTAGGCCTGCAACTAAATAAGAATGTTTTGGAATTTGTCCTACTACTTTGTTAGTATCCATACACTCTGATATAGCTTCTACACTAAATATTGTTGCACCACCTTCACCAGGCCTATTTTGATAAACCATCTCAAATCTTTGTAAACCACCTGTAGTCATAGAATCTCTTCGTCTTGACTGTAACCACTTGTATGTTCTAAAACCTGACCACAACATACACTCTATATGTTCATCTTCTTCTAGTTCGGGTATTGTACAACTAGTATCGTGTGCTTCTTCTACTATTGTTTCCCAGGCTTCTGAATCTAATAATGAATTGTATAAATCATCAGGATGCTGTCTTGACCCAATAACAATTATTGCTGTATGTTCTTCTTTACGTGATGCTAATGTTGTAGTCCACCAGTTTTTTGTATTGTTTCTAGCACTAGGTTGTGCAGTAGATGCATGGTCTTCAATGTCGTCTGCAATAATTAAATCACAGTCTCTTGATAATATCTTGCCACCTTTACCTATACCTATCATTGTTGGTGACTTAATACCGTGTACTGTTCTAGTAGATACAGTAAATCCATTTTGTGACCAAGATTTACCTGTTCTTGTTCTAGGTTTAAATGTACCACCTGGTCCACAAAAATCTTCTTTTAATGCTTCGTTACTTTCTAATGTATCTATTACAGATAAAACAGAGTTCTTTGCAATATCTTCGTTACCGCCTACCCACATAATTCTTATGTTAGGATTTTTCATAATACGCCATATAGCAAAATGTATTAACAATTCTGTTTTACCGTGTCTTGGTGGTGACAGTATCATCTGTTGACCACCATCATCTATAGCTTTATTAAGTGCTTGTATCCATTTACTATGAAAAGGTGCTGTCTCAAACGGTATACCTTTCTCAGTTAAAAAATATCTATTTCTAAATTCTGTAAAACTTTCTAACGATTCAATAGCAGCATCAGGTACATCCCAATCTTGTTGTGCTTTTTCTAACTCAACATCTTCTTGATACGCAGCCATAAATCTTGAAATTTGTGCTTTACTAACTTTAAGTAACTTAGCTGCTTCATCTCTCGTAATGCTTTCTTGTAGTACTTCGTAAATAATTCCATCTTGTATGAATTTGTCATAGACATTGCCACGTCTAGCACTAGCTCGTCCATCTTCCGATTTAGTTTCTTTTTTAGGTTTCTTAGCGTTAGCATTAGTCTTTTTCTCAGGAAGAATATAGACCTCTCCATTTTTCTTAGCACGCCATTTCCTCTTATCAATTAATTGTCTGCATTTGTCTGAACAAAATTTTCTTTGACCTTTAGGTAATAAATTTGCACAATCGGGAACTGCACATACTACATTTACCATTTGGTTTTATTCGCCCAATAGGCTGCTGACATCTTTCCCTTTTTAATATTCTTTGCGTGCCTTGCTTTAAAAGATTTACGTCTAGCTTTATTTTTTGCAGACTTAGGATTTTTACCTGCACCTGAAACTCCTTGTTGACCAAATCTAATTAACTTAAGTTGATGGCCTTCTTGTGCAAGAACAACGTGCGACTTCTTAGGATGTTTAGGTGTACGTTTAGGTTTGTTAACACCTTTAAGGCCGTGTTTTTTTAACAGAGCTTTTTTACGATTTGCATGTGCCATTATTTACCAACAGCTTTTTGTGCACGTTTATGTGCTTGTGTAAAAGTTGCACCACGTTTCATAGAATTATACATATACTGAATATGTTTTTTACTATGATGTTTAGAATGTTTTTTCATAGTCTGTTGTTGACGTTTAGTCAAAGCAGATAAATCTACACCCTTAACTTTCATTTACGCCTCCTTTTTTTAGTAGCTCTTGATTTCTGTACTTTTTTCAAATCTATGTACCTACCTTCTCTATAAGCCTTTGCAGTCGCCTTAATTTCACGAGCAACAGAAGCCTTTGAATTTTTTTTATTCTTAAGGTATTTAGAGGGTACGCCTTTTTCATAAGGAACTTTACGCCTACTTTTTTTTCTTTTTGGAGGCACGCTTTTTCTTACCACCCTTCTTCTTTAAATCGTTATCTTGTGAATGACCACCTTTAATAAAACTATTTACTCTACCCATAGCCCAGGCCTGCATAGATGCAGATTTGCTACCACTAGATAAATAAGCACCTTGTCCTCGTCTATATACTTGTGCTAATTGTCCATAACTATATTTAGAGTTAGCTGCCTTTTTTTGCAAAGCAGCTTTAGTCTTTGCGTTTATAGGTTTTCTTTTTGGTTTCTTTTTAGGAGCCATTAGGCCCACCCTTACAAACGTCAGGGCAAGCTCCACAACAGTTAAATATATTCATATACTTATATTAGTACATTCTACGCTTTTTACGGGCTTTATTCTTCCTCTTCGGTCTCATCTTTTTTCCGTACATCATATCTCCTTAATTTTTTATTATATTGTGTGCAACCTAAGTTACTACAAAATTTGTACTTACGTTTAAATTTAAGTAGCTTGTTACAAACGTTGCAACTTTTTATCATTATGATAACATAGTCTAACTATGGCGAAGGTTACAAACAAGGACATCCAAAAAAAAGGTAGAGAAATTGCATTAAAACTTGACCACCTTATGGCAATCGTAGACAAATCATACAACAGACATCAGAAGTGTTTGGCTTGTAACGAAATGTATAAACACCATAGTGATGGCCTACCCTGTATATCAGACTCTAATCATAAAGAAATAATTAAGCATAAATAGCTTTATCTACTAACTCTTCAGATACGTTAATTGTATGTACTTCTCCAGTAGCTCGCAGCTCTGTTATAGGAACTAATAAGGAGCGTGAAAAAAAATTTTTATTTTCTGTTTTTATTATTTTGTGTTTGCCGTCTGCAATCCAATCTACAATCCAAGGATTAAGATTTTTAGGATTCCAATATAGTATTTCTGTTCCAGGCCTTATCCAATAAAATAAATAATCAGGAAATGTTTTCATTGCACACCCTATAGACTTAAATCCGTCATTGTCTACTATCTGTATCTCTAATGCTACGTTGCCTGTAGTTATGGCCTGTGTGTCAGTTTTTACTTCAAAGTATTTTGTACCCAACCTGTTGTTGACCACAAAGAAGTCTGCACCTTGCTGCTGTTCCCAATCCTGTGCATCCCTAACAATATAGATTTGTTTATTTTCTTCTTGCTTGCTTTCGTAGAAAAATTTGACCAACCTTTCCCCTTGTTCTCCCACTGAAAGTTGTTCGTTAAATTCATAGATAATATCCTCCTTTATTCTTAATTGTATGTTAGTATAAACTTAATCTTAACAAACATTCTTTTTGAACTAATAAGTTACAGGTAAAGAGGCTATCGGACGGACGAAAGCTCGCTACTAGCACTAGCTAGGACTGGGATTACCACAAGGCGAGTACCCGAGGACTTACGAAAAAGAAAGAATTATTTTTTTTACCGTACGCTCAATGTCCGCCCCTGCCCGAAAACACCCCCCAAACGTACTATAAAAAAGATTTTCTTTTTTACTAGAATTGCTTACGCGTATGCTATAATACACTAGACACTTACTTATACAGGACTTTACAATCCTCCTGTAACACTTTCCCAGTCAATGTACAGGTAAGTGTCACGTCTACATTAAGCTAGTTACCAGTAATTTTTTTTAATATGACATACTCTAACCACCCCACGCCACATTAATATCCCCCGTTACGCGTTAACCACCTGTTCATAATTTACATTTAACATACATCTATATGTCCCCCACCCTATATGAATACTCGCTTACGCTCGCATACAATTACTTATCCCACCCTGTATTAAAACATACTACATATAGTACCCTTTGTTTATATATGTCTAGTATATGTACTTAAGTTAGTTCCCTATGATTCAAACCTCAGACACTCTCTATACTCCTATACTCTTTTCCTATACCACTATATATAGTATACTCTTTATCTTTCACACACTATATCAGTAAGTACCAATGTACATTCGTTCAGTCGTGCCTCGCATTTGTAACATCCTCGGCTCGTTGACACTCGCCTTCGGGCGAGCCATCTCCTTCACTATTCACTCTAGTCTTTATCCCCGTTGTCCCCATTGTTCTA
>MDTD01070326.1_pt1 | contig 19856 bp, 13 predicted proteins | sample 811221 | NCBI WGS metagenome assembly MDTD01 (sample SAMN05326646, study PRJNA326480) | marine metagenome | isolation source: seawater | place: Pacific Ocean: South West | collected 2011
ACCTGACGAGATTAGTAACATCATTCGCCAACAGATTGAAAGTTACGATCAAGAAGTTCAAATCGATAACGTAGGTACAGTTCTTCAAATTGGAGATGGTATCGCACGTGTTTATGGCCTTGAGCAAGTTATGGCTGGTGAACTTCTAGAATTTGAAGATAAAACTATTGGTATTGCACTTAACCTTGAAAACGATAACGTTGGTGTAGTATTAATGGGTACAGGACTTGAAATTCTGGAAGGCAGCTCAGTACGTTCGACTGGTAAAATTGCTCAGGTTCCAGTTGGTGAAGGTTTCTTAGGTCGTGTTGTAGATCCATTAGCTCGTCCAATTGATGGTAAAGGTGATATCGCTAGTACAGAATCAAGACTAGTTGAATCAATTGCTCCTGGTATTATTACACGTAAATCTGTTTGTGAGCCGGTACAAACTGGTATTACAGCAATTGACGCAATGATTCCAATTGGTCGTGGACAGCGTGAGCTAATCATTGGAGATCGTCAAACAGGTAAAACATCGGTAGCAATTGATACAATTCTAAACCAAAAAGGTGAAGATGTAATTTGTGTTTACGTTGCTGTTGGTCAAAAAGCTTCTTCAGTAGCTGCTGTTTGTACTTCAATTGAAGAGCGTGGTGCTAGTAACTACACAATTGTTGTAACAGCAAACGCCGACGATCCTGCTACACTTCAGTACATCGCGCCATATACTGGTGCTGCTCTAGCAGAGTACTTTATGTACAATGGAAAAGCGACTCTTGCGATCTACGATGATTTAACAAAGCAAGCATCAGCTTACCGTCAAATGTCTTTACTTCTTCGTCGTCCTCCAGGTCGTGAAGCTTACCCTGGAGATGTATTCTATCTTCACTCACGTCTTCTAGAGCGTGCGGCAAAACTAAGTGATAGTCTTGGCGGTGGTAGTATGACAGCCCTTCCAATTATTGAAACACAAGCGGGAGATGTATCTGCATATATCCCAACAAACGTTATTAGTATTACAGATGGACAGATTTTCCTATCAGGAGATCTATTCAACTCAGGTATTCGTCCTGCAATTAACGTAGGTATTTCAGTATCTCGTGTAGGTTCGGCTGCACAAATTAAAGCTATGAAGCAGGTTGCAGGTAAGTTAAAGCTAGAACTTGCACAATTTGCTGAATTAGAAGCATTCTCACAATTCGCTTCAGATTTAGACCAAGCTACTCAAAATGAGCTTGCACGTGGTCAGCGTCTACGTGAGATGTTAAAGCAGGCTCAAAATGCTCCAATTCCTGTAGAGGAGCAGGTTTGTGTTATTTACACTGGTATTAACGGTTATCTTGATGATGTTCCTGTTGCTGATGTAAAATCTTTCCTTGCAAAGTTCCGAACTTTCCTTAAGAGTTCTACTCCTCAACTTTTATCAACAATTAAGTCTGAGGCGAAGCTTTCTGATAGCTCTGAAGAAACATTAAAGAAAGCTATTGCAGACGCGAAAGCAATGTAATAGAAAATCCGGAAAAAAACATCCCTTCTTGGAACGAATTGAAATTCGTTCCAAGAAGGGGTGTTTTTTTTTCTCAAATTAATATAAACAAATAAAAAAAACAGCCCACCAACTCCAAGGTTAAACCCTTTTGGAGTTGGTGGGCTGTTTTTTTATGGGACGAAATTTTTCGAGTTTAAACTCGAAAAATTTATTAGTAAGCGGATTGTTTGCCTGTTGCAATTGCTTCAGATAAGGCAGAAATTATAAGCTTTATAGATCTAATTGCATCATCATTTGCTGGAATTGGAATATCAACCATATTTGGATCACAATTTGTATCTAAAATAGATATGATTGTAATTCCTAATTTTTTACATTCTGCAATAGCTGTAGCTTCGCGTTTTGGATCAACAACAATTGCGATATCAGGTATTTGGCCCATGTTTATTAATCCACCAAGATTTTGCTGGAGTTTATCACGCTCTCGTCTTAGCATCGCAGCTTCTTTTTTTGGTAAAGCATTTAATTCACCACTTTCTTCTTTCGTATTTATTTCTTTAAGGTACCCTACACGGCCCTGAACAGTAGACCAATTAGTAAGTGTGCCCCCAAGCCATCGGTGGTTTATATAATGCCCGCCGCACTTAGTAGCTTCTTCCGCCATAATTCCTGCTGCTTGCCTTTTTGTGCCAATAAAAAGAAATTGTTTTCCCTCTTTAGCAGCCTTTTGAACGTAATTACACGCATGTGTTAGTAATCTTGCCGTCTGCACAAGATCTATTACGTGTATACCATTCTGTTCTGTATAAATGTAAGGGAACATTTTTGGATTCCATCGACTTGACTGATGACCAAAATGTACCCCTGCATCTAAAAGTTCTCCTAGTGTAACCAATGTCATAAAATTTTTTTTCAATGGGCTAAATAACTCGACTTATCACTTATAACGTTTTAAGTTTTTTTTTGTTTAGATTTTACGAGAATAATACTCAATAACAAAAAGCTCGTTTAACTTTAATGCAATCCATTCGCGGTCAATAATACCTTGAACTTTTGCTGTTAAAGTTTTTTTATCAAACTCTAAATTTTGGGGAACGTTTGATAACGCCGGAAGTTCCAAGTTTTTAGTAATTAATTGTTTCGAATTTGTTGAATCCTTAATGGATACTACGTCACCAGGTTGACATTGGTAACTTGGTATAGAAACACAAGATTTGTTAACAGTTATATGCTTATGACCAACAATTTGTCTAGCTGCGGCAATAGTAGGCGCCATTCCTAAACGAAAGATTACGTTGTCTAAACGCATTTCTAAAAGTTGTAAAAGAATATTTCCAGTAGCCCCTTTAATTTTTTTAGCTTGTCTTATGTAATTCATTAACTGTTTTTCGCTTAAACCATAGTTAAAGCGTAATTTTTGCTTTTCTTCAAGACGAATCGCGTATTGTGTCAATTTTTTTTGAGTAGCACCATGTTGTCCTGGACGCTGTGTCAATTTAGGTTTTTTACTCGTTAAACCCGGTAAATCGCCTAACCTTCTAGTAATCCTTAACTTTGCTCCCGTGTATCGAGCCATAAAAACTGTATTTTTAAGTATGTAAATATTAATTAGATTGCTTAGTATTTAAGATACTATATCTTAAGGTAAATTTCAAAATTTGTAAAAATTTTTTATTTAATCAAGTCTTAAGTTTAGCACATGCGTTTTAATTTTAGAGTCTGGGGAGCTTTTAAATGAAAGATTTCTCGTTTTTTGACCCCCCACCTTTTTTAAATTATCAAAACTATTAAATCCAGTACCTGCTGGAATTAATCTTCCAATTATGACATTTTCTTTTAGTCCATTTAACCAATCCTTTTTACCTTCAATCGCAGCTTCCGTTAAAACACGAGTTGTTTCTTGAAAGCTTGCAGCGGAAATAAAACTATCACTATTTAAAGATGCTTTTGTGATTCCTAAAAGAAGCGGTTTATATATTGGTGGTTCTTCATTCGCAGCAAGTGCCGCTTTTGTTATTAATTGTGCTTGGTTAATTTCTAGTATTTCGCCAGGGAGCAAAGTTGTATCCCCACCATTAGAAATCCGAACTTTGGACGTCATTTGTTTAATAATAATCTCAATATGCTTATCTGCAATTTGGACGCCTTGTGATAAATATGTACGTTGTACTTCATTAACTAAAAAAAGTTGAAGCTGTTTAAAACTTTTTTTACAAGCTTCATGTGCCGGGTAATCTAATTGATAATAGTTATATAGTGTTTCCAATTTATCATGAGGGTTTATCGGACCATCAGTTAGAGGTTCGAGAAACGCAACATATTTTCCGTTGCTAAAATTTACTTTTATTTGAGATTCTACATCAATAGTTAATTTGTCATTTGGAGATTTTATAATTTCTATTTTTCTATTTTTTAAATAAGCGTTGCCCTGACTTGGAGCTAATAAGCAACCATTTTTGATTTTTCGTGCCTCTAAAATTTCTTCAACTTTAGGTAAACCTTGTACAATATCAACAGTTTTCAATTTATCGTAAACTAAAGTAGCTAATAGATCAGATTTATCTACTAGAGATTTATTTCCAGTTCTTAAAATGGTCCCTTCTGAAATTAAATACGGGCGGCCCAGTCGGATTGATATTAAGTTTCCTTCTATTTTATAAATTTGGCCTGCGTATTTAGAACGAGTCTTTGAAGTTAAATAAGTTCCAACTCGAACCAGATCGCCCTTTTGGACATACAATATTTCTTCATTTTCGTTAAACACAGATTTTTTGATAAAATTTTCTTTTAAAATAAGTATCTCTGTATTATTTGTATGACTCACAGCAGCTAACAAACCACCCTGGCGCGGCAACATTTTAACTTTGGCGATTGTAGTATGAGCTTCTACATATTGGTTGTTTTTCGTGACTTTTTTTAAAAGTATTTTCGCTTTTAAATTTGTATCTTTTAATTCGAACTCATTAATTGTAATTTTTTCAAACAGAGTTAATTTCAATTGATAATAGGGATTTTCTGTATCGCCTTTTAGTGAAGGTACATATTCAATTTTCGAATTTAAACCGGCATATTTGTTTCGAATGTCTAAAACAAGAAAAGTTTTAACTAAGTCAACACCACTGGAAGATTTAATTCTTTCGCCTTCTTTATAAAAGAAGCGTTTTACTGTTCGAAAAGCCACACTTCGATTATTTACATTTGGGAAGAAACGGTATTTTATAAAAAACCCTTTTTCCTGTGGAACCTTATAAGTTATCACGGGACGTAAGAGTACATATTCCAAACCTTGAAAATTTAAAAATTCTAAATATGAAAGTTTTTGAACAATTATATCGGAGAAAAGAGTCTCACCGGGTTGTACAAATCTATTGTTTTTATCAAACGACGTTTGTTTATATTTATCGATCTGATAGAGTTCACCAGGTTTAATAACTAGTTCAGAATTGTGTTCATCAACCTGAATAAACCCCGATATTTTTGAGGAAATATTAGGTAAAAAAGTAGTTCCTTGAGTTACAAAATGACCATCTTTAAATTTTAATTTTGAAATAGTTGAAGAATTCAATTGATGCGTTTCTTCCGGCACCCAATATAAAAATCCGGTAAATATTTTTTTTGTACTTCGTTTCTTTTTATTACCTGGGCTAACAGTTGAATAGTAAACAATTCCACCAGTTTCAGTTTTATAAACATTTTCTCTTAGACACGCAATTGTTTGACCATGCTTAAGCGACTCATTTTGTTTAACATTTAGCTGAAATATTTTTTTAGTGTTTGAGGTTGATAATTCTAAAATATCGGGATTGCCTGATGTTTTTTTAATCAAACCGTTTTCTATTATCATGGATGAATTTATGATGTTAATCTCATGATTAGTTGAAAAGCTTTCAAAATTGACAATCCCGGGATAATTATTCACAATTTTTTGGCTTGCAATAGCCTCATTTGGAAGAAATGTTTGTCCAAGTTTCATATTCAACTTGGAATTACTTTGTAATAGATAACGGTTACCGCACAGAACCCATATTAAACCCGCAGTTTTACTAATTTTTTTTGTAGCGCCTTGAACATCAATACTTTCTTCTATTTTTACATGCTGTAAAAAAACCTCTCCAGAGACTTCGGTATAAATGTCTTTTCGATCTTCCTCTAGAATAAGGCTTGCGTCTTTTTTTATTTCAGCGACAACTTGATTGCAATAAATTTTTTGATTGTTGTTCGCTAATAACATTGCGCCGCTTGAAATCCCGAGAGCACAAATGGTATTAGTAGCATTTTCAATGTATAATGTTGTGTCTTCCATTAAATTGAAGCCCTTTTCGCCGTGAATCGTGCGAACAAGGGATGTATTAGACTGTAAACTATATTTTAAAGTCCCGGTAAAAGGGGCGCGAATTTGTTTCGTTAAATCTCCAGAAAATACTCCCCCTGTATGGAAAGTACGCATTGTTAATTGTGTTCCAGGCTCTCCAATTGATTGCGCAGCTAGTATTCCTACCGCTTCTCCTAAATCAATTATTTTTGAATAGGATAAATGCCAACCATAACAATTCCTACAAACCGAACGTATAGCTTCGCATGTTAACGGCGAACGTACAAAAATACCCTCTAATTTTAATTTTGTAATTTTATTAATTAGAGATTTATTTATTTCTGTATTTGCAGGAATAACGATATTTTGGTTTGGAATAAGTAGTGGTTTTGCTAAAAGTCTTCCAATTAAACGGTCTTCTAAAGTTAATTCCGTTTTATAAGTTTTAAATAAATCATCTAATGATAAATATTCAGTAGTCCCACAATCTTCCTCTCGAACAATAATATCTTGTGCAACATCAACTAAACGTCTTGTTAGATAACCGGAATCTGCAGTTCGAAGAGCTGTATCCACTAATCCCTTTCTTGCACCATAAGAGGAAATAATATATTCTGTAACTTTCAGACCTTCCCGAAAATTACTTTTAATAGGCAAATCAATAATTTGTCCTTGGGGGTCTGCCATTAGTCCGCGCATACCAACCAGTTGCCTTACTTGAGAAATATTTCCCCGAGCTCCAGAGAAAGCCATTATATAAAGTGGATTTAATGGGTCACTTTCTCGGAAATAAGTTAAGACTTCGTCTTTTAAGATATTATTAGCATTATTCCATATATCAATAATTTTCTGAAATCTTTCAACGGTAGTAATATTTCCACTTGTATAGTTTTGCTCTGCGATATCAACTTCATTTGTGGTTAAACCTATTAAACTTCGCTTCCGAAAAGGTACACGAAGATCTTCTACACTTAAAGAAATTCCAGACATCGTGGCATAGTGAAAAGTTAGATTCTTAACTTTATCTGCTATTAAAGAGGATCTTATAACGCCATAATTATGGAAAGTTAGATACATCAATTTCTGCAACTTTTTTTTATTAATTACTTCGTTATTAAAAATCATGTTCTTTTCTAAATATAATTACAAATTTGTTACGTATACTCAAAAGATTGGTTCAGAAGAATTCGGCCGGGAGTAGTTTTTATATACATTTGTAAAATCTCTCCTGCTAAATTTTTCTTTATTTGCATTTCTGGGGTTAAGTTAAAAATTCGATCCCCAACTTTTTTTTCTAAAAATTTTGTATTTTCAAACAAATGCTTATGTTCAATATTATCAATATCCGTGCGAACCCATACAAAAGTGTGTAGGTTTAATATTGATTGTTTATAGGCAGCAACAACATCATCGAAACTGTAAAAATATTGATCTTTGGATGTTTGCTCGGTTGGGTTATTTGCCGTTAAGTAATAACAACCCAGAACCATGTCTTGGCTCGGAGTAAGTATCGGCTCTCCAGTTGCTGGTGATAAAAAATTATTTGGGGCAAGCATTAACATCCTTGCTTCAGATTGTGCTTCTAAACAGAGTGGAATATGAACCGCCATTTGATCTCCGTCGAAATCTGCGTTAAAGGCTGGACAAACTAAAGGGTGAAGTTTTATAGCTCTTCCTTCTACAAGAATAGGCTCAAACGCTTGAATGCCTAGACGATGCAAAGTAGGGGCTCTATTTAATAAAATAGGGTGGCCAGACATAACTTGTTCAAGGATTTCCCAAGCTAGCGTTTCATTATTTTGGATTATGTTTTTTGCGGCTTTAATATTATTAACTAAACCTTCATAAATCAATCGATGAATTACAAAAGGCTGAAAAAGTTCAATTGCCATCTCTCGCGGCAATCCGCACTGGTTAAGTTTTAATTCTGGGCCTACAATAATTACGGAACGGCCAGAGTAATCTACACGTTTTCCTAACAAATTTTGTCGGAAACGGCCCTGTTTTCCTTCAATGATATCAGAAAGAGATTTTAATGGGCGGTTGTTTAAACCAAAAACAGCTCGGCCTCGTTTTCCGTTATCAATGAGAGCGTCTACAGCTTCTTGTAGCATACGCTTTTCATTTCTAATAATTAATTCGGGGGCCATAATTTCTTGTAAACGCGCTAGACGATTATTTCGGTTTATTACGCGCCTATATAAATCGTTTAAATCAGATGTTGCAAATCGACCCCCGTCAAGTTGGACCATAGGGCGAAGATCTGGAGGCAATACAGGGATTATGTCTAATACCATCCAAGATGGTTTAGAGCCAGACGCCAGAAATTGATCAATTACCCTCAACCGTTTAATCAATTTTTCACGATCTGAGTCCTTAGCGGAAGGAATTGATAAGCGTAGTTCTTTTGATTCGCTTTCTAAGTCTAATTGGGTTAGAAGTGTTTTGATTGCTTCAGCCCCAATAGAAATTTCCACTTCGCTAATATCAGCTTTGGTTGCATCAAAAACCTGCCAATCTGTTTCAACGAGTAACTGTTTATAAGAAAGACTACTACTATTTCCGGAATTTGTAATAACGTAGGAATTAAAATAAACAATTTGTTCTAATTCTTTTAAGGAAATGTTTAAAATTAAAGCAATTTTACTTGGTCTTCCCTTTACATACCAAACGTGCGTTACCGAAGAAGCTAATTCCACGAACCCAATACGGTGACGTCGAACATTCGATTCTATAACTTCAACACCACAACGTTCGCAAATAATTCCTTTATAACGAACGCGCTTATATTTACCACAGTGACATTCCCAATCATTTACGGGACCGAATATGCGCTCGCAAAACAGCCCCCCCATTTCAGGTTTTAAAGTTCTATAATTTATTGTCTCTGGCTTAATTACCTCGCCCACCGTTTCTCCATTTGGAAGAATTCTTTCCCCCCAACTCCGGATTCTAGAAGGCGAAGCTAGATTTATTTTTACGTAATCAAACGTGCGTTCTATTTGTAGCATAAGGATAAATTAGTTTAGAAACTTTATCTTTTACCAAAGCAATTATTTATTATCCACGTGGAAAAAATTTTCTTGTAAGGTAATTTTTGATTCTGGAGAATTATTACTTAGTCTTCCAAGACGATTTTTATTCAAAGGAGTTTCAACGTTTTCAGATCTTTCATTCATTATATTTATTTCGTACTCGTCAAAATCTATATTGTTCGAAGTTTCCAATTTATAAGTTGAAACGTCAAGACAAAGCGCTTGCAGCTCTCGCATCAAGACTTTAAAAGATTCGGGTATTCCCGGTTTAGGGATAGGTAATCCCTTAACGATTGCATTTAAAGTTTCATTACGTCCTTGCATATCATCTGACTTTATAGTTAAGAGCTCTTGTAGTGTATAAGCTGCACCAAAAGCTTCAAGAGCCCAAACCTCCATTTCTCCTAGCCGCTGCCCACCTTGTTGAGCACGCCCTCCAAGAGGTTGCTGAGTAACTAATGAATAAGGGCCCGTAGAACGTGCATGTATTTTATCGTCAACAAGATGAACTAACTTCAGCATGTAAGCGCGTCCTATAGTTATAGGATTTTCAAAAAATTGTCCAGTCCTTCCATCCCTTAATACCATTTTTCCTGGATGTTGTTGTGAGAAAAGCCATTTTTTAGATGTAGACGCTTCTTTTAATTTTCTATTAACTAAAGCTCTTGAAGCCTCGGCACCGTACATTTCATCAAACGGAACGACCTTAAACCTCACATTTAAATTATCGGCAGCTAACCCAAGAAGACATTCAAAAATTTGTCCCACATTCATTCTCGACGGTACTCCTAAAGGGTTTAGAATCATATCGACCGGAGTACCATCTGGCAAATATGGCATGTCTTCGCGTGGTAATATCTTTGATATAATCCCTTTATTTCCGTGTCTTCCCGCCATTTTATCGCCGATTTGAATTCGACGAGTTTGGGCAATATAAACTTTTAATATTTCATCTGTTCCCGGAGGTAAATCGTCTCTATTACTGCGTGAAAAAATTTTCACATCTAAGACACGGCCAGAAGTTCCGTGTGGTAATTTTAACGATGTATTCCGAACGTCTCTTGACTTCTCCCCAAAAATTGCTCTTAATAATTTTCCTTCTGGTGGGTAATCTGATTCCCCTTTAGGGGTTAGTTTACCTACTAGAATATCGCCAGGATTTACCCAACTACCAATTTTTACAATTCCGTTTTCGTCTAGATTTCTTATCGAATATTCACTAGCATTTGGCAAATCTTTTGTAATTTCTTCCATCCCAAGCTTAGTTTGGCGGATTTCTATTTCAAATTTTTCAATATGCAAAGACGTATATAAATCATCATAAAGTAAACGCTCACTTATAACAAAAGCATCTTCATAGTTATAACCTTCCCAAGGCATGTACGCAATTATAATATTTTGGCCTACTGACAATTCACCTCCTTCGGTTGAAGCTCCATCAGCAATAATCTGACCGGTCATAACTTTTTCATTAATTGATACAAAGGGGCGTTGATTAATACAAGTATCTTGATTTGAGCGCTGATATTTGGTTAAGTTATAAGTGAAATGATTCTGTTTTTTGTCTCGTATAGATATTTTCCCGTCATTAATCTTGATCACTTTACCATAACTAGCGCTTAAGACTGTCATACCCGAATCGCGGGCAGTTTGACCCTCTAACCCTGTTCCAATTAAAGGTGCTTCGGGATATAACAAAGGTACGGACTGTCTTTGCATATTAGAACCCATTAGTGCTCGGTTAGCATCATCGTGTTCTAAAAAAGGAATCAATGAAGTTGCTAAAGAGACAACTTGGATAGGCGATACTGCTATATAATCAACATCTTTATAAAGAACATTTACTAAATCCTGGCGATATCTGACAGGAATAGTTCTATTTTGAATATTACCATTTAGATCAATTTCTACATCGCCTGCTGCTAAGCGATATTTATCTTCAGCAGTCGCATCGAGATAAATTGGATAAGAATCTTGAAGAACTTTACCCTCTTCAACCTTATAAAAGGGTGTTTCGATAAAACCATAAGAGTTAACCCTTCCATAGGTAGATAATGAACCAATTAATCCAGCATTAGGACCTTCTGGTGTTTCAATCGGACATATTCTACCATATTGGCTTGGATGAATATCTCGAACAGCAAATCCAGCACGATCTCGTGTAATTCCTCCAGGTCCTAAAACAGATAATCTTCTCTTATGCGTTAGTTCCGCAAGTGGATTGGTTTGGTCCATAAATTGAGAAAGTGGGTTTGAACCAAAAAATTCTCTAACAGAAGAAACTAAAGGCTTTGAATTAACTAATACGTTGACGCGTAAATACTTTTGTTCGCAAATTGTCATTCTTTCTTGAGCAATTCGTTCAAGCCTATTTAGTCCAATTCGTATTTGATTTTGGAGAAGTTCACCTACAGATCTTATTCTTCTATTTCCTAAATGGTCAATATCATCTTCAACAGTTGGGGCAAGGCGAAAATTTATGAGTTCGTTAATTATATATAAAGCATCCTTTGATGTCAGAATATGAATACTGTTTTTTATGTTTAAGCTTAACCTTTTGTTAATTTTGTATCGTCCAACACGGCCTAAATCATACCTCTTTGGATCAAAAAATCGTGAGTACAGAAGTTGTTGAGCGGCCTTAACAGTGGCAGGTTCGCCAGGGCGTAACTTATTATGTAATTCTAAAAAAGCATCTTCTAAAGACAAATCTTCGTGTTCCTTAAAAGTTTTACGAAAATATTCCGGATTATCTAAAAGATTAAAAATATCGTAATTTTTTAAACCTACAGTTTTCAAGAAAATATAGGCAGAAATTTTTTTTGCTTTATCAATTTTTACATTAATCAAATCGTCTTTATCAATTTCAAATTTCACCCATGTGCCACGATTTGAAATAAGACTGGCTGTATAATAACGAAAGTTCTGCTTATCTGAATCTGTCTTATAATAAATTCCGGGACTTCGAACTATCTGGTTAATAATAATACGTTCAATGCCGTTTACTAAAAACGTACCCTCATTAGTCATTAACGGGATATCGCAAAGAAGAACTTCATTTTCAGTTTTACTATTTGAGTCATTTAAGTACAACAGTTGGACAAGAGTATAAATTCGGACGCTATAGGTAGTATCACGACGTTTTGCTTCTGCAAGACTATATTTTGGTTGCCTAATTTTGTAGAATTTAGCGGATAAGTTTAATTCCAGTTCGTTAAGATAATCTCGAATAGCGGAGAAATTCTCTAATTCTTGAATAAAACCCAGTTCGAGAAACCAACAAAAACTTATACGTTGCGTTTCTAACAAATTTGGTAAAAGATACTTGTAGAGATTTTGTTTTGTGCTAACCATTGATAAATCTGGTTTAGAATTTTTAAATTAGGTTTTGAAATCGAAAATAAGGGGGTTTACTAATCTTAATTATTAACGTAAAAATTTGCAAAAATACGAGATTTCATAATTAAAACCATATAGGTTTAATGCTGAAAGGGTATTTAAGAATTCCTTTTGGGTTGCGCCATATAACCTATACCTCGCACCGTCACTATTAAATCTGGTTTACTCGGATTTTCTTCTATTTTTGAGCGAAGTCTAGAAATATGAACATCCACTATTCGAGTATCTATATACCTCTCAGGAGTGTACCCCCAAACATTATTTAAAATCGTTATACGAGATAATTTCTTTCCCGTGTTCCTAATTAACAACTCTAAAAGGTTATATTCAATCTCCGTAAGTTTTATTTTTAAATTTCTTTTTAAGATTATCTTAGTATTTATATCAACAACGAAGTTGCCGATCTGGAGTTGGGTTTTTACTTTTGGTAACTTTGATAGTTTCAAACTGGAGCGTCGTAATGCGGACTTTATTCTAGCTTCCAGTTCTTTTGGGGAAAATGGTTTAATAACGTAATCGTCGGCCCCTAATTCTAGGCCCAAGACGCGATTGGAAATATTGCCTAATGCGGTCAAAATAATTATGGGGACAGAAGAAGTTGCACGAATTTTTCTGCAAACTTCATAGCCATCCAATTTCGGCAACATTACATCCAGAAGAACTAAATCCGGTTCGTGGTTTGTGAAATTAGTTAGTGCTTCGTTACCATTAGATGCTAAAAATGTTTTGTAGCCAAGGCTACTCAGTCTAGTTTTTAATAACTTGGCTATATCTCTTTCATTATCAGCAATCAATATTTTTTTATTATAAAGTTCCACTAAAAGACTTACTTATTTAAAATACTAGAAATTATAATAACAAATTTTTTATTGTATATGGTACTATAATCTTGTAGAAAGAATAGGCGAGCGTAGCCAAGTGGTTAAGGCACTGGGTTGTGGTTCCAGCATTCGCGGGTTCGATTCCCGTCGTTCGCCCTTTTTATTCTGTTTCTAAAAAAACATTTAAATATTTTGCTATTGTTATAGCTTCATCTTCAATTTTATTTAACGCCATGGGTTGCTCGATACCTGTTAAGGGAATTTCTCTAGTATCAGTTAAACATAATAATAATTGGCGCTTTGGGTTAATTCCCTCTTTTATCCTCATTTTAATAGACTTAATTTCCTCAAAAGAAAAGGTAAAAGTCAGTTCACTGTTTTTCCCGGGGAAGCCTTTACGGTATAGTTTAACTTTCTGCAGATCTCGATTGTATTCGTTATAACCAGAACCAACATTCCATAAAGCGGTTAATGTTATAAAGATACCCAATATCGAGCCTACTGTACCATAAAATAAAAGAACGATCCCTTGAGGTATAAATGAGATTTCGCTTGAATCAGAAAAAAATAGGAGATCTATCCCAAAAAAGCTTGATAAACCGGTCAGAAAAAAACCAAACCCACCTAAGCTTACCGTTATAGCCCAAAAAACATTGCTTAAACGGCGTGATCCAGTAAAATAGGATTTAATACTCGTATTTGATTCGGTATAGTCCATGAGTAGCTATCTTGTTAGAAATAAGTAAATATCGTATTAAATTATTGGGCTAAGAACTAAAAGTATCCGAACCCAATAATTTAGTTAAGCGTGTAAAAAATGACTATATTAATCTTATAGTTTTTAAACCATAATATAATCCTGCTGCCAGGCTAAACATTAATGTCATTAGTAAAATGTAACCAATCAGAGTATTCATAAGTTACTATTGTCCTATACAAAATAAAAATTCTAATATAATAATATGATAACATAAAATACCCACTCTATTTAGGGGCCATGCTAAATTAACAAAATTTTAAAACGTCTCTGACGATAAAAACGAATTTTGGTAAATATAAGTGCCGCCCATACCTCTACAAGTACAAGTTTATATGACTTAAGGTACTTCTAAAAAGTAAAAATAGCATTTAATCTCTTTAGATATGACATCGATAAAAAGCATAGAGGAGCCAAACCAAACTAATATTCTAAATATGAATGGCTCAAATTATATATTTCAAGACAATTTTACAATTTTCGATTTACTTCATTATTTAGGTTTCAATAAAAATGTAATTGTAATAGATTACAATGGGTCTATTTTAGAAAACCAACTTTGGGAAAAAACATATTTGAAAAACAACGATTCCTTAGAAATACTTTCAATTGCTGGGGGTGGATAATAATTATTCTAAAATAAATCGGGATGACAGGATTTGAACCTGCGACACCCTGCTCCCAAGGCAGATGCGCTACCAAGCTGCGCTACATCCCGTTGCTTCATACAATAGTAGTATAAAATGGAAAAAGATTCAATCTATATTTTTTAAGTTTGTAAAAATTTTCTGATTACCTAATTAGGTTTATTCAATATTAAGAAACCAATAATTATAAATTTAAAAAATTAAATTTATCCTTTGCTAATAACTAAATATTTGGTACACTTATATTCGTAAGTTTAAATCTTTTAAAGCTGGTGTAGCTCAATTGGTAGAGCAACTGATTTGTAATCAGTCGGTTATGAGTTCAAGTCTCTTCACTAGCTCTAGCAAATTGATTTCCTAAAAAATAAATTTTTTAATTATTTGTAAAAATTAGAATGGATATATTAATCATTACACTTTGTAGAGGTCTCGCAGGATTTTTAAAATTTTATATCGTCGCTCTAACTTTAAGAGTTTATTTAACATGGTTTCCGAATATAAATTTTTATACTCAACCCTTTTCATCTTTAGGGAAAATGACAGATCCTTATTTAAGACTGTTTCGGGGAATTATTCCCCCCCTTCTAGGTTTTGACGTTTCGCCATTACTTGGATTTAGTTTACTTACGTTTCTTATTGATGTTTTCTCAAGTATAAACGTATAAAAGCCATTTTACCGCAAAACGAAATATATTAAAGCTTAACTCAATTGAGAAGTGGATTCTGATAGTATCAAAAAAGTAAAAGTCGTTCACAATTGAATCTTGTACCAAAACATGTTTTTCTCTAAATTGAATAGCAATGGCGATCCGCGTGAGTTTTTTTACAATATAAATAAAGTATAATTTATCTATAGTATCGTAAATAATCAGGAACTAATAATTAACCTACTTATAATGGCAAAGAATCAATCAAATGAGTCAGAAGAATTAGATGCTATTGTTACAAGCCCATATAAATATGGATTTACGACTAACCTTGAAACTGAAGAATTTGAAAAGGGCTTAAATAAAGAGATTGTCGAAAAAATAAGTTTTAAAAAGGACGAGCCTCAATTTTTAAGAAAGTTTCGAAATAAGGCATTTAATAGTTGGAAAAAAATGAAAAGTCCTTTATGGGCAGCTCTTGATATTCCAGAAATTGATTATGACAATATTCAATATTACTCTGTACCAAAAACAAAAAAGAAATTAGGGAGTTTGGATGACGCTGATCCAGAATTACTTAAAACATTTAAAAAACTAGGCATTTCTTTAAACGAACAAAAATTACTTACAAATGTTGCTGTCGATGCCGTATTTGATAGTGTTTCAATCGGCACTACGTTTAAAAAACAACTTCAAAAAGCCGGAGTAATTTTTTGTTCAATTACAGACGCAATTAACAAATATCCCCATTTAGTAGAAAAATACTTAGCAGGCGTTGTGCCTATAGGCGATAATTATTTTTCAGCATTGAATTCTGCTGTTTTTAGTGATGGTTCCTTTTGTTATATTCCTAAAGACGTTAAGTGTCCAATGGAACTTTCGACATATTTTAGAATTAATAACGAAGAATCTGGTCAGTTCGAAAGAACTTTAATTATTGCTGAAGAAAGAAGCTCTGTCAATTACTTAGAGGGTTGTACAGCCCCCCAATTTAGCAGTAACCAGCTTCACGCAGCTGTTGTTGAGCTTGTAGCATTAGAAGATGCTACCATTAAGTATTCAACTGTCCAAAATTGGTACGCTGGGGATGAAAATGGAGTTGGAGGAGTTTATAATTTTGTAACAAAGCGGGGCATGTGTGCCGGAAAAAATGCAAGAATATCATGGACCCAGGTTGAAACTGGCTCATCGATTACCTGGAAATATCCTGGTTGTATTTTATCCGGCGAAAATTCCATCGGCGAATTTTTTTCTGTTGCGCTAACAAATAATAAACAACAGGCAGATACTGGAACTAAAATGGCACATTTGGCTCCTAAAACGCGAAGTCGAATTATTTCTAAAGGCATATCCGCAGGGGATTCCATTAATACTTACCGTGGACTCGTAAAAGTGGGTCCAAAAGCAGGAAAAACTCAAAACTATTCTCAATGTGACTCTCTATTAATAGGTAAAACGTCAAGCGCAAATACATTTCCATATATAGAAGCGCAAAACAGCTCTACAAAAATTGAGCATGAAGCTTCGACATCTCGTATTGCTGAAGAACAATTATTTTATTTATTACAGCGCGGAATTAATGCCGAGGAAGCGGTATCATTAATGGTCAATGGATTTTGTAAAGAAGTTTTTAATGAATTACCTTTAGAATTTGCCTCGGAGGCGGATCGCTTATTAAGTCTTAAGTTAGAGGGGTCTGTGGGCTAGAATTTTAATTATAGTAATATCGAAATTAACCCCAAGAATGAATTTTTTAAATGAATTTGTCCTTTTATTAAAAGCACGTTATCCAATAATTTATATATCTACCAATGAAGAAGAACGGATTGAATATCTCATAAAATACTGCGCAAAAAAATATGTAATCCGAACATATTATTCTTGGGATTTTGTCGATGGTTATCAGGGCAACCCAAATGATATAGGATTTGCCGCACGAAATCCGCTTGAAGCATTAGATTTGATTGATAAATTAACCGCAGAAACTGCCTCTTTATTCGTTCTTAAAGACTACGATAATTTTCTTAAAGATTTTTCTGTTGTAAGAAAACTTAAAAATTTAAGCCGCAGTTTAAAAACACAACCTAAAAATATAATAGTCGTTTCGTCCGAGATAAACATTCCTGATTCTTTAAAGGAGTTTGTAACAGTTTTAGAATTCCCATTGCCAAGTTATTCGGAAATTCTAGAAGAACTTAATCGTTTAATTTCATCACTCCAACAGGAAATTCAGCCGGACATTTTAAACGATATTGCCGTAGCATGCCAAGGACTTTCTCTGGAACGTATTAGGCGCGTTTTATCAAAAGTAATTGCTAAATATGGAGAAATCGACGCTTCAAGTCCAGATTTAATATTACAAGAAAAAAAGCAAATTATCCAACAAACCCAATTATTAGAGTTTTGTTTAACCGATAAAAATATTTCAGATTTAGGTGGTTTAGATAACTTTAAAGATTGGTTAAAATTACGCGCTAAAGCTTTTTCACAAGAAGCTGTAAACTATGGGTTACCTTATCCTAAGGGTTTGCTTTTAGTAGGGGTTCAAGGAACAGGCAAATCTGTAGCTGCAAAAATTATTGCCCATGAATGGCGATTGCCATTATTAAGATTAGATTTTGGAAGGCTTTTTGCTTCTTTAATTGGACAATCCGAACAACGAGTTCGAAAAGTAATTGAAATTGCAGAAGCTATTTCGCCCTGCGTTTTATGGGTTGATGAAATTGATAAAGCATTCGCAGGAGCTCAAAGTAGTGGGGATAGTGGAACGACAAGTAGGGTTTTAGCAACTTTTATTACTTGGTTATCGGAAAAAACAACCCCGGTATTTGTTGTAGCAACAGCAAATAACATTGAATTCATTCCCCCAGAAATTTTAAGAAAGGGTAGGTTTGATGAAATGTTCTTCTTAACTTTACCTACTCGCGAAGAACGAGAAGCCATATTTCAAGTTCATTTAAAAAAATATCGACCAGATTCAATAGAGAATTTTCAAGTACCATTATTAGGCCAACTGAGTAAAGACTTCTCAGGTGCCGAAATCGAACAAGTTGTTATTGAAGCTATGCGTCTTGGCTTTAATGAAAATCGTGAATTTAATAATGAAGATATACTTGTTTCTATTCAAAATCTTGTACCTTTAGCCAGAACAAAAAGTAAAGAAATTGATCAATTAAAAGCATGGTCAGAATCTGGTAATGTAACTAGTGCTTCCAAATATACGTAAGTTAAAAAATATTTACTATATTAGGATTTTATGTTAGGATAAGATTGTCTAAAGTGCGGTAAAATAAATCCTATAAATAGAACCATGTCTCCGTTACAAAATATTCCTCTTGATTTAGATATATTTTATAAAAATCCCAATATTCCAAAAATATCTCTAGGAGATAAAGTGAAAATTGTAATTTATTTAGAACTTCCAAAAGAAGTCGCTGAAGGTGAAAAAAAAGAAAAGGAACGTATTCAAGCTTTTGAAGGTATAGTAATCTCGAAACATTTAGCACGTACAAAAATTGATTCCACAATTACAGTAAGAAAAATGTTTCAAGGGGGAGGTACTGAAAAAGTATTTTTACTAAATTCCCCTTGGATAAAAAGCATTGATATTCTTAGTAGTTCCATAGTAAGAAGATCAAAACTATATTATTTAAGAGGCAGAACAGGAAAATCTGCAAGATTAAAGCGTCGTTTATAAATTATGGATATTCGTTTGCGATTAAAAAATTTAAACGTTCATTACTAAAAAAAATGAGAAAAACTTTTGAAGATTTAACTGGGCGGATATTGTCCATTGCAGCTTTTATTTTTCCTTTTATTGAAGTAGCCTCGTATTTTGGTCCTAAAGTATTCTTAAGTACAGAAAGTGCTGCCCTTAGAAGTTTTTATTCGAATAATCTATTAAAACTTTTAACTTTCTATACTGATAATAATTTACTTATTTTTATATTTATGGTGTGGGTTTTTATTGTCTGCTCACGAGGTTCTGTACCTTTAACCAAATTTGTAAGATTTAATATAATTCAAGCAATTTTAATAAATATTATCTGCTCTTGTTGCGGTGTTATCTTTACCTTTCTTCCTATTGTTCTTAGAGAAAGTATGATTGGTATTGTATTTGCGAATTTTCTATTTCTAGGTATTGTCCTATTAATAGCATATTCGTCATTACTCATCGCTTACGGCAAATATCCACGTATACCAATTATTAGTGACGCGGCCCAACTACAAGTTCAACAGGGTTAGTTCGTGTATATATTTTGTTAAAAAATAAAAAAATAATCTCCGAACTACATCTTGGAGATTATTTTTTTTTATTACTCTAAATCTTTTCTGTTAGGGTTTCTAGATGGGTCGTTCGAAAGAAAACCAAAAGTGAAAAGAGTAAGAAAGAAAATCACAACCGTGTAAACTAAAATCTTTAATGTGAACATAGTTCCGTTTTTATTAACTACTAAGATGCAAAAAATATATCTGCTATTCTACATATTATTATATTAGTATATTAACGTTAATTTATAAATAAGATTTTAAAGATAATATTAAAAAAATTTAATAGGCAAATAGGAGTTCGAATAAACTATAGTTTTGCAGCAATTATTTTGTTGCAAAATTTAATCTTTCGAAACTATTGACAAGGAAGTAAATCGTTTAGTATATTTCTTCTTAGATTTAAAGTTTAATTCAAAGGAATCCGAAAGAGATTCAGAAGTACCATGGAGAGTTTGATCCTGGCTCAGGATGAACGCTGGCGGTATGCTTAACACA
>MDTD01155403.1_pt1 | contig 19849 bp, 19 predicted proteins | sample 811221 | NCBI WGS metagenome assembly MDTD01 (sample SAMN05326646, study PRJNA326480) | marine metagenome | isolation source: seawater | place: Pacific Ocean: South West | collected 2011
TATTACATAAAAAGATGTTTAAAAACAAGTTATTTAGATATTTTAGCTATGAACTACTTAAGTCTTTTGTAGTTATTCTTGTCACACTTTCATTTATAATATGGTTTAATCAAGCTGCTAGATATCTAGATTTAGTAACAGAAAATGGAAATCCCATAAGTATATATTTAATATTTGTAACATTTCAATTTCCAAAAATTTTCACCCAGCTTTTTTTATTTAGTTTACTTGTAAGTATGTTTTACGCAATTTCTAAACTCGAGAACGATAATGAATTAAATATTTATTGGTTGTCTGGGGTAGATGAAAAACAATTAAAATATGTTTTATTTAAAGTGTGCTTATTAATAATTTTAATTTATTACGCATTATATCTATTTCTATCTCCACTGTTGTCAATAAAAGGTAGGGCTATTTTAGCAAATTCAAGTTTTTCAATTGCAAATTCTTTAATGAAAGAAAAAAATTTCAATACACCTTTGCAAGGTGTGACCGTTTACGTTGATAAAAATAATAAGAAAGGAATTTTGGAAAATATTTTTATTTATGAGAAGAAAAAAATTATTTTTGCAAGCAAAGGAAAGATTATTAAAGATGACAAGGTATCATATTTAGAATTAACTGGAGGTATATTGCAAGAAAAAGATAATGATAAAATAAATAATATAAAATTCGAAAAAATGACTTTTGATTTCTCTGAATTTGAAAGCCTTTCAACTACATATCCTAAACTATCTGAAAGAGATATATTTTGGTTGTTAAATAAAAACATAGAACAACAAAAAGTTAATGTAGAACAAAAATATGTGGTAGATTTAAAAGAAGAAATTTATAAGAGATTAATTAAGCCATTATATGTATTTGTAATTTTTTTTATTGGATGTTGTCTAATTTCACATAGAGAAAATAAAAAAGATAAAAAGAGGAATTTAAAAATAATTTTATTTGTAATTGGTGTAATAATATTATTAATGAACGAATCGTTAATAAAATTTAGCGCTAGAAATGAAATTGTTGAGAAAATATACTTTATTTCACCAATAATTTTTTCAATGTTAATGATTTATATAAACAAAAAATTCTATAATAGATTGTCTTTATGAAAGCTTTTACACCATGGCTATTAGTTAAATATATTTGTAAAGAATTTTCATATTCTCTATTCATAATGTTTAGCATTATTTTTTCATTATTAATTCTTACCGGTTTTGTTAGTGAACTTACATTCTTCAGTGAAAAAAATTTACAAAATAATATTATTATTGAAAGTTTGATATTATCATTATTTAAGATTCCCTCTGTACTAACAGCAACCATGCCATTTATATTTTTATTTGCAGGCTTACATTTTTATTCAAAAATACAAAATAACAATGAATTATCCTCTATTAATTTATCTGGAGTATCGAGAAGATATATTTTAAACATACCTGCGATTTATGCGTTTGTTTTTGGAATTTTAATGATTGTATTAATTTCTCCTTTTTCTGCAAACCTTGCAAAAATATATTCAGAAACTAAAAATAAGTTTTCGAGAAATGAAAATTTAATGATTTTATCTAATACGGGCCTATGGCTAAAAGATCAAATCGATCAAAATAACTCAATGATTTTAAGGGCAGATAGAATAGAAAATGATAATTTCAATTTTTTGAAAAATGTTTCAATTTTTTACTTTAAAAATAATATTCTTTTGGAAAAAATAGATGCTGATGAAATGGAAATAATTGGTGACAAATGGGAATTAATAAATATTGAAAAGATAAACTTTTCAAAAAATTTCGAAATAACTAAATCGTCAAACTACCAAATATACAATAGCAACATAGATATAGAAAAATTAAAAAATATATTTTCAAATTCAGAAACTGTATCTATTTGGGACATAAAACAGAATTTAGAGTTATTAAGAAAAAGAGGGTATTACGGTCAAGAACTAATTATTAAACTCAATAAGGATCTTGCTCTCCCATTGTTTTTGCTTTCTATGATTTATATCTCATTATTAATTGTATTTAAAAAACCAAAATTTTTAACAGATAGATTTTACATGTTGTTGTTTTTAGGTATATTTATAGGAATATTAGTATATTATTTAAACGAATTCTCTATATCATTAGGTAAATCAAACAAAGTTCCTTTGATTTTATCTATATGGCTGCCAATAATAATGTTAACAAGTTCAACTTTTGTATTTGTGTTTGATAAAAATGAATAAGATATTAAAAATAATTTTAACATTAGTTTTTGTAAATACCTCAATAATTAATGCTGTATCACAGGAAAATTACACAATAACTGCACAAAATATTGAATATAAAGATAATAAAAAAGTTATAATTGCTAATGGATCAGCAGAGGCCATTTACAAAAATCTTAAAATTAACTCAGAAAACTTAATATATGATAAAAACAAAAATATAATTAGTTCTCAAAAAAAATTTACATTTTTTGATGAAAAAACCAATGTCACCATAACTGGTGGTAAATTTGAATTATTTATTAATGAGGGAAAATTAAAAGCATTTAATAATATTAAAATTATTGAAAAAGAAAATTTTTTTAGTTTGGAGATGCTAGATTATTCTTATAAAAAAAAGACAGGTTTTGGATCCAAACTTTTTGCGAAAACAAAAGACGGAACAACTTATCGATCTAAATCTGTAAAATTCGATTTAAATAAGCAAATATTTGTTTATAATAAAAATAATCTTACAAATTGCAAAAATATTAAAAATTCTAAAGATGAATATTGTCCAATATGGAGCATAAATAGCACGAAAACAACTCACGATATAAAAAATAAAAAAATTAAGCACAATAATGCAACATTAGCACTTAAAAACTTACCAGTTTTTTATCTTCCATATTTGGAGCATCCAGATCCAACAATAAAAAGAAAAAGCGGTTTACTTCCTCCTAGTTTTGGATCAATTAGTAATTTAGGAAGAACTATTAAAACTCCAATGTTTTGGGCAATTGGAGAAGATAAAGATTTAACATTTTCGCCGATATTTTATTTTGATGAAAATCATCTATACACCGCGCAATATAGACAGCAATTTAAAAAATCGTATTTAATTTTGGAAACGGGATTTACTAAAGGATATAAAAGGATTTCTGAAATTGATGATAGAACTAGTGGTTCAAGAAATCATATGTTTATAAAATTTCAAAATTCATCAAATATTCTATTTGGCAATACAATCTTTGATTTTCAAATGCAAAAGTCATCTCAAGAAAATTACTTAAAAGTAAACAAATTAAGTGGAGAACTATTCAAATCAGATATTGAGGATTTAGAAAATAAAATTAATATCACCTCGATCGGTGATAATAAAAAAATATTTTTTGGTGCATCTGTGCTTGAAGATTTAAATGAGTCAGGCAACGATAAATATGAGTATTTGGCGCCTAATATAAAGTATAATTTTTTTTCTAGTGGTTCAAACATGAATTATGATTTTAATTCATCCTTCATTCACAAAAAATTTAGTAACAGTAACGATATAAATAATGATGACCAAGAACAAAGCAAACAGACTAATATACTAAATTTATCGTCTAAAGAAATTAATTTTGTCAATTCAGGATTTCAAAGTTTTCTAAAAGCAAATATAACTAATATAAATTTAAATAATAAAGATGTTTTTGGTGAAAAAGAAGATTTCGTATCTGAAAACTATCTTACTGTAGCATTAGATAACAAATATCCTCTAGTTAATTATAAAAATAAAAATAATTACTCAAATATAACACCAAGATTGTTTGCTAAATACACAATTGGAAAAACAAAAAATAACTTCGAAACTGAAACATATTTTAATACGAGCGATCTGTACTCAATTAATAGATTAAATGATCAGGAAAATTTTGATAAGGACCTAAGTGTGGGTTACGGTGTAATGTGGGATAAGTATAATTACTACTCATCAACGAGGGCCGTGAAGCAAAATTTTCATATAGGACAAGTTATAAGAGAAAAAGAAAATCAATTTTTACCAAGTACCAGCTCTCTAAATAATAGAATGTCAGATGTCGTTGGTACATACACCTTCAATTTTAATGGTAAGAAAAATAAAAATATTAACAAAGATTTAAATGTTATTTCTTTATTCAATCAAAATTTCTTTTCAATTACTTATGATTTTGCTCTTGATAATAGCTTAAATGAGTTCAATAGAAATTCATTGCAGTTTAAAGCAGGTAACCAATTTGTTAATTTTACAAATACCTATTATGAAATAAGAAACCATATTGGTAATACTAAATTTAATGAAACAACCACAAATATCCTTTTGTCAAATAACTATTATGTAAGCTCAACTTATAGAAAAAATCTTGATACCAACCAATCTGAATCGGCATCATTCTCATTAAATTATGAAAACGATTGTATTAGATATTCTCTTTCTACAGATAAATCATTTTATTTAGATAAAGATTTAAAACCTGACAGAAAAATTACTTTTAATATTATAATCAAACCTTATGGTAATGAATTTGCACCAGATCTCTCGAAATTTGTAGATTAATGAAAAAAACAATTATTTCTGTATTACTATTATACTTATTTCTTAGCAATACTGCTTTTTCTAAAAAAATAGAAATAATAGCTAAAGTTAATAATGATATTATTACTAATATAGATTTATATAAAGAGTATCAACTATACGAGGTTATATCTAAATCAAAATTAAATTTAGATTTAAGAGCAAAACAAAGGTTATTAAATGCCCTTATCGATCATCAAATTAAAAAGTCAGAACTTAAAAAATATAATATAAATATAAATAAAGATATCATAGTCAAAAGAATTGATTTAATTTTAAAATCCAAAAATTCTAATGCTGAAGAATTAAAAAATTTAAATTTGTATAAATTTTTTTACGATAGAGTTGAAACTGAAATGAGGTGGGTAGAGTTAATTAAAAAAATGTTTAGAAAAAGATTAAGTATAAATACACAAGAAGTTGAGAATAAAGTTATAGAAAAAAGTGACAAGAATTTTTCCAAACAAGATTATAAAGATCTAGTCAGAATTGAAAAAAATAAAAAAATGTCAGTATATAATCAAACATACTTTAATGAAATTAAACTCAATTACTTAGTCAATGTATTACAAAAATAGTATTTTAATTTTATTATTAGAAAAAAATAAAAATTTATTTTATTTAGTTGGTAAATCACTGAAATTCTTAAATAAGAATAAAAGAAAAAATTTTATAATAGTTGGCCAAAAAAATTTCTTTGACAAAAAATTTCAAAGAATGTTACATAAAATAGATGACGTGAATAGCAGAAAGATCAGTAATAAAGTTGCTATTATAGATATAGTAGGTAAAAATAATAAAAGTTATTTCAACAAAACTATTAATTTTGCAATTCAGAGTCTAAAAAATAAAAAAGCTGAAGGTTTTATAAATTTACCAATAAATAAAAAAATATTACCAAAACAATTTATAGGATTTACAGAATTTTTTTCATCAAAATTGAACACATCAGGTAAAGAAACAATGCTACTATATAATCGAAGTTTTTCTGTCTCTCCTGTCACGACTCATATTGAGGTTAATAATATATCAAGATTTTTAACAAAAAAGAAAATTATCAATAATGTTAAAAACATAAAAAAATTTTACAAGAAGTATATTAAAAAAGATGTAAATATTTTAATTACCGGATTAAATCCGCATGCTGGTATAGATATGGAAAAGATGAATGAAGAAAGAAAAATAATAATACCTGCAATTAAAGAACTTAGAAAAAACTATGCTAATATCAGCGGTCCGTATTCGGCAGATAGTGTCTATAATTATGGTTTAAAATTAAAAAAACCATTTTGTATCGTAGGTATGTATCACGATCAAGTTTTGCCGATTTTTAAATCGATAAATAAATTTGATGGAATAAATATTACAATAGGTAGTAAGTTTTTGAGAGCCTCACCTGATCATGGAACTGCCAGTAATATTACTAATCCTAAAAATATATATAATTTGAGTTTTAAAAAATGTATAAGTTTTTTTTCATCTTAAATGCCGAATAAGAGACTTGGACAAAATTTTTTAATAAATGATGATTTATCAAAAAAAATTGTTGGGTTTGCAAATTTAAATGAAAACTCTAATGTCTTAGAAATCGGAAGTGGACGACAAGCATTAACAAAAATAATTAAAAATTATAATCCCAGATCTTTTGTCGTTGTTGAATATGATAAAAACTTACATAATTTAAATAACAAACTATTTTTAAATACCAAATTTAGATCAATAAATATTAATGCTATAAAATTTAAAGAAAGAGAATTTTTTAAAAGAAACTTTACTATTATTTCTAATCTTCCATATAATATTTCAAGTTCATTGCTTATCAAATGGATAAAATACCAAGGAGAATATAAAAATATAAATAAAATGATACTTATGTTCCAAAAAGAAATGGGAGAAAGAATAATTGCAACAAAAGACAATAAAAAATATGGAAGATTATCGATAATTAGTAAAGCTTTTTTTAAAGTACATAAGTTGATTTCTGTTAACAAAATAAATTTTTATCCTGTACCAAAAGTAGACTCTGTAGTTTTAGAATTTAGCCCTTTAAAAAATAATAAAATTAGTAAAAAAGAGATTTTAAGACTAGAAAAGATTACAAACCTTTTTTTTAATACTAGAAGAAAAAAAAATAAAAAAAAAATTGAAAAGATTTTTACAAAAGAACAAATTGTAAATAATAATTTAGAAAGATTTTTTAATTATAGGCCTGAAAATATCTCGGAAGATGAATATTTTAAAATGACAAAGATTACTTAATTTTAACTATATTTTTTATTTTTTTATTTGCAATAGACTCTAAATCTCTAACAAAAATTCTATAATTTATAATCTTCACAATACTTTCCACGCATGTTAAAAGTTTTTTATTGATTATAACATAATCATAATCTTTCCAATGTTTAATATCTCTCTTAGCGTATGAAAAACGTTTTTTTGCTAATTTTAAATCTTTTTTATGTCTGTTAATTAATCTTTTTTTTAATACTGAGAAAGATGGAGGAAGTAAAAAAATTGAAATACAGTTATCCGAAATAATTTTTTTTACTTTCCTGCTTCCTTGCCAGTCGATATCTAATATAATTATCTTACCCTTTTTAAAATTTTCATAAATTTCTTTTTTGGGAGTTCCATAATAATTATTAAAAACCTTTGCATATTCTAAAAATTTTTTGTTTTTTAAATTTCTGAAAAATTTTTTTTTGTCTGTAAAAATATAATCTTTTTTATTTTTTTCATTTAATCTTGGTGTACGTGTAGTCCATGAAATAGATAGTTTCGAATTTTTAACTTTTTTAAGAATTTGCTTAGTCACAGTGGTTTTGCCAACCCCAGATGGGGACGAAATTATTACTGCAAATCCTTGTGCTCTTTTGGCCGACAAAATTATTTAGCTGGATGACTCTCTATAAATTTAATTGCATCCCCAACAGTTAAAATTTTTTCTGCATCACTATCTGATATTTCTGATCCAAACTCTTCTTCAAAAGCCATAACTAATTCTACAGTATCTAGACTGTCAGCGCCCAAATCGTCTATGAAACTTGCCTCATCTGTAACTTTATCAGCATCAACTCCTAAATGATCCACAATGATTTTTTTTACTTTTTCTCTTACGTCACTCATTTTTATTCTCCTTAATTATTTGATATTATTGGTATTAGATTAATCCTATCTATTTTTCAAGACATATACATACCACCATTAACGTGGATTGTTTCCCCTGTGATGTAATTTGACATATCCGATGCTAAAAAAATTACTGATTTTGCAATATCTATACCCTCTCCTATTTTATTCATTGGAATATTGGAAATTAATTTTTTCTTTAGATCTTCACTTAATTCCTTGGTCATATCACTTTCTATAAAACCAGGGGATATACAATTGATTCTAATATTTTTTCTTGCATACTCTTTTGCCAAAGATTTCGACATTGCTATAACGCCGGCCTTCGAACTTGTATAATTTGCTTGACCAGGGTTACCTGTATGAGCAACAATAGATGTAATATTTATAATACTACCACTTTTATTTTTAAGCATAAATTTTATAGCATTCTGAGTCATTAAAAATGTAGAATGCAAATTAACATCGATTACAGTTTTCCATTCATCAAATGACATTCTTAAAGCTAAATTATCTTTTGTAATTCCTGCATTATTAATTAAAACATCTACACCACCTAATTCCTCGATATAGCTTTTAAAATTTTTTTCTATTTTTGAATGGTCTGATAAATTAAAGTTTTTAATTATAATATTAGGGAATTTTTTTTTAGTTTCATCTAATCTATCTTGATTTGTTCCTATGATTAGTATTTTTGCATTTAATTTATAAATTTCTTTCAAAATTGATAATCCGATTCCCCGTGATCCACCTGTTAAAATTATTTTTTTGTTTTTTAAATCAATCATAATTTTTTATATCATCAATATTCTCTATATTAATAGTCTTTATATCTAATTTAAATCTTTTCATCATATTTGTTAAAGTCTTTGAAGGCCCAATTTCAATAATTTCTTTAATTCCTTGAGCATTCATAAATAAAATACTTTCGCGCCATCTCACTCTGCCGCAAATTTGCTTAATTAGTAATTCTTTTAATTTATTTGGATCATTTTGAGCAGAAGCAACAAAATTTGATATGATTGGAATTGCAGGTTTATTTATAACTATATTTACTAAATAATCATTCATCTCCTCTTCTGCTTTTTTCATAAGCTTACAATGAAAAGGTGCGCTTACTGGAAGTGATACTGATTTTTTTTTTAAAATATTTTTGAAAGTATCAGCTACAATTTTTATGTCACTAGCATTTCCACTAATAACTACTTGTCCAGGACAATTATCGTTAGAAATTTCAACATTATTCAAATTATTTTCATTTAAAAATTTTTCTGTTTCATCGCATTCAACATTTAGTACTGCAATCATAGCCCCCTCTCCCGGAGGAACAGCTTGCTGCATAAATTTACCTCTATTAAATAAAATTTTAGCTGTGTCAGATAATTTTAATGATCCAGAAATTAACAGAGCAGTATATTCGCCTAAAGAATGACCAGCGCAGAGGTTAAAGTTTTTAATATTAATTCCTTTTTCTTTTGCTAAGACAGTAAATATCGAATAACTAGTTAACATTATAGCTGGTTGTGTATTTTGAGTTAAATTAATATCGTCTTTGTTATCAGTATTAAAAATTATATTTGTTAGGTTTAAATCTAATGTAGAATTAACTTCATCATGTAATTTTTTAACATAGTCAAAATTGTCGTAAAAATACTTACCCATTCCAGCATATTGCGATCCTTGACCTGGAAATATAATAGATTTTTTCAATTTTTTTATAATTTTATTGTTGAATATGTTTTAATACTATTATACGAAAGTTTTTTTTTAAATATATAAAAAATTGATATGTCGATTTATGAACATACATATATAGCAACGCCTGATTGCAACAAGAAAGATATTGATAATATTGAAAAAAAAATAGAAAGTATCTTATTAAGTAATGCTGGCAAGATTGTTAAAAAAGAGGATTGGGGATTAAGGAATCTTGCATATCCAATCAAAAAAAATGTTAAGGGATACTATCAAAATTTGTATTTCGAAAGTAACGGAAAGGCAATAAAAGAAATAGAATATTTTGAAAGATATAATGAAAAAGTTATGAAATTTTTATCTATCAAACTTAAGAAACTTCCAAAAGAAGATTCTCAATTAAAAAATAATAAATAATGAAAAGAAATAAAACAAAAAAAAAGAGATCCAGTCAAATGATTTCGAAAAACTTTTCACAACTAAAAAAGGCTTGTCCTTTAAGCGGGAAAAACGCACCGGATATTAATTACAAAAACATAACATTGCTTAAAAAGTATATTTCGGATACTGCAAAAATTTTACCAACAAGAATTACGAACGTAAGTCACTCTAAACAAAAAAAGTTGGCTAAAGAAATTAAGAAAGCAAGATCTTTAGCTTTATTGCCTTATGTAGGATATTAAAATGGAAGTAATTTTATTAGAAAATATAAAAAAATTGGGAACTATAGGACAAAAAGTTAAAGTAAAAGATGGTTACGGTAGAAATTTTTTAATTAAAAAAAACAAAGCGTTACTTGCAAACAAAAAAAATATGGAGATTTTTAATAAAAAAAAAGATGAAATAACAAAAAAAAATGAATTAGAAAAAGCAAAATCAAAAGAAATAGCTATTAAATTAAAAAATTTAAAACTTGAGATTAAAAAAGAAGCTATGGAAAATAAACAACTTTATGGATCAGTTAGTGTTAAAGAAATCGTTAATTTACTTAATTCAAATAATATTAAAATTTCTGCAGATAAAATAGAAATTAAAAATCAAATTAAGTCTTTAGGGACCCATAAAATTTACATTAATCTTCATGCTGAAGTTCAATCTAACGTTGATATTGAAATAAAGCCAATTTCCTAAAAGAATAAAGTTTTCCACATTGAATATTTTATATTTTTTTTAATATTAAATTAATTAACAGTGTATAGTGATTGAGTGAGCAATATAAAAAATTTAACTATTCATCAAATATCTGAGTTTCCAAGTAACATTGAAGCTGAACAAACTTTAATTGGTTCAATTTTGGAGAATAATGAAATGTTTGATGAAATATCAGATATAGTTACATTAGATCATTTTTATGACGATATTAATAAAAAAATATACAGTGTAATTTCGAATTTAATTTCAAAAGGATTATTAGCAAATCCGATCACCCTAAAAAATTTTTTTAATAAAGAAGAACAGTTACAAGAAATTGGTGGATCTGAATATCTTGTTAAATTGACTAAAGTTTCGACAACTAAAACCCAAATAAAATTTTATGTTAATTTATTATCTGACTTATTAATTAGAAGGAAATTAATAGGCATCTCAAAAGAAACCTTTCACGAGTCAACTGATAAAAATATAGATAAAGATGCAAACAAAATTTTAGAGGACACAGAAAAAAAACTTTTTGACATAGCTGAAAATGGAAATTTTAATCGCAAATTTATTAGTTTTCAAGAAGCTTTACAAGAAACAGTTGCAATGGCTTCAGCTGCGTTCAAAAATGAAAAGGGAATTGTAGGTGTACCGACTGGACTAAGTGATTTAGATAATAGGCTTGGAGGACTTCATAAACAAGATTTAATTATAATTGCTGGAAGACCATCGATGGGTAAAACTGCTTTAGCAACTAATATAGCTTTTAATGCTGCGAAAGACATATTAGAAAATGAAAAAAGATCTTCTGTTGCATTCTTCTCATTAGAAATGTCATCTGAGCAACTTTCTACAAGAATTTTGGCTGAGCAATCAAGAATAAGGTCAAACCATATTAGGACCGGGAAAATTAATCAAGATGAATTCAATAAATTTATTGAAGCATCGGGAGATTTAGAAAATTTACCATTACACATTGACGATACGCCAGCCATTCCAATAGCAACCTTGAGCAATAGAGCTAGAAGACTAAAAAGAAAACAAGGTTTAGATTTAATTGTCGTTGATTATATTCAGCTTGCAAAATCAGGAAGTATAAGAAATGAAGGTAGAGTTTTAGAAATTGCTGAAATTACTCAAGGTTTGAAGGCCTTGGCAAAAGAATTGGATGTCCCAATTTTGGCTTTATCTCAGTTATCAAGAGCAGTAGAGTCAAGAGACACAAAGAAACCAGAGCTTTCAGATTTGCGTGAGTCAGGGTCTATAGAACAAGATGCAGATGTTGTTATGTTTGTTTATAGAGAGGAGTATTATTTAGAAAAAAAAGAACCAAGAGCAGGCTCTCCTGAATATGTAGAGTGGCAAGAAAAGATGAATTTAGTACATAATCAGGCAGAAATTATAATCGGAAAACAAAGGCACGGCCCTACAGGTTTAATTAAGTTAGAATTTGAGAGCGCATTTACTAAATTTAGTGATGCGAAGTCTAAATAATTATTTAATAATTTCTTAAATCATCTATAAACAAGTTCTTTGTTAGAAATGAAATATTCAATTCCAGAAATTAACATCGATTTAAAATCGATAAAAAAAAATTATATATTCATAAATAAATTTTGCAAAACATCAGAAGTAGCTAGCAGTGTCAAGGCTAGTAGCTACGGATTAGGTGGTCAAAAAAAGATTATTAAATCTTTAATATTAGCTGGTTGTAAAAATTTTTTTGTAGCGCAATTATCGGAAGGTATAATATTAAGAAAATTATTTAAAAATATTCATATAAATGTTTTAAATGGAATTTTAAAAAATGAAGAAAAAATATTTATTAAATATAAGCTCACACCAGTAATCAACGATTACTCTCAATTTAATAGATGGTCTAGCTATTTAAAAAATAAGAGAAAAGACAGGTTAATAATTCATTTTGACACAGGCATGTGCAGACTAGGTTTTCAAGAAAAAGAAACTAAAAAACTACATAAAAAAATAAACATTATTAAAAAATTTAATTATGTTTTAATAATGAGCCACTTAGCAAGTTCTAGTAATAAAAAAGATAAATATAATAAAATACAATTAAATAGATTTAATAAAATAAAAAAAGTTTTTAGTGGTTTTAAATACAGTTTATCAGCTTCTGGCGGTATTTTTTTGGGTAAAAAATATCATTTCGATATGGTCCGACCAGGAATAAATTTATATGGAGGATGCCAACATTTTCATAGTAAAATTAAAAATGTTGTGAGCGTAAGATGTCCGATTATTGCTATAAATCAACTCTTTAAAGGTGAGACTTGCGGATATAATAGAACATTTAAAGCAAAAAAAGATATGCACACTGCAACTATACCAATGGGATATGCGGATGGGTTTGGATTAAGATTATCAAACAAAGGTTTTGTATTTTATAATAATACCAAATTAAAAATGCTTGGACGGATTTCAATGGACTTAATAATCATTGATATTACAAAAGTTAAAAACAAAATTAAACTTGGTGACTTCGTGGAATTATATAATAGAAAATTTACAATCGATAAATTTGCCGATTTAACAGGAACTATACCTTATAGAGTAATAACCTGTATATCAGATCGTTTCTCTAAAAATTACTTGTAATGAAAAATATATATGAAAAAATTTTAAATTTTCCTAAACTAATTTTAATTTTTTTTTCTTTTTTAATTTTAATTTCTTTTTTTTTCTCAAAGGATTTTAAATTAGATGCATCAGCTGATACACTGTTGTTAGAGAATGATTCAGATTTAAATTATCTAAGGAAAATTAACAAAAGATATGGATCCGAAGAATTTTTTATAATTACATATACATCTAAGGAAAAGCTAAGCAAGAATAATCTTCGGCCATTTCAAAAATTGATAAACGAAATTAATTTAATGCCATGGGTAAGCAAAACAATAAGTATAATTAATGCCCCTTTGTTACAAAGTTCTAATGAGCCTTTGCTAGATAGAGTTAAAAATTTAAAATATATAACAAATAAAAACATCAATTTTGACAGAGCTATTAGTGAATTAAAAAATAGTCCTGTATATAAAGATCTTATAATAAGCTCAGATGGTAAAACTTTTGGTGTAGTAGTATATCTAAAGGATAATAAAAAATATTTAAATTTAATGGAGGAAAAAGTTAAAATTTTAAATGAAAAAAATATTAACACTAATCTTCTAAATGAAATAAATAGTAATTTAGAAAAACAAAAAATAATTCAATCAAAAAATATTAGTAACTATAACAAAGAAATAAAGAGTACTATCAAATCTTACGAAAAATACGCTGACATTAGATTAAGCGGAATTCCAATGATTGCTGATGATATGATTGGATTTATAAAAAAAGATATATTGATTTTTGGAATTTTTGTGTTCCTTTTTATTGTTATTACTCTAAGATATATTTTTAAAGATATAAAGTGGGTTATTTTTCCACTTTTAAGTTGTATTGTTTCAATATCAATTATGACAGGAATTTTAGGATTCTTGTCTTGGAAAGTTACGGTTATATCATCAAATTTTATAGCGCTTATGCTGATTCTAACCATGTCAATGAATATTCATTACTTAGTTAGATACATGCAAATGAATGAAGGTAATTTATCTTTTGTAGATGTAAATAATTTGGTTAAAAAAACTTCTGGTGTAATGTTTTATCCAATATTCTATGCTGTTTTAACTACAATATGTGCTTTTGTTTCATTAGTATTTAGCGAGATTAAACCAGTAATAGACTTCGGGTGGATGATGACAATTGGCTTGATTATTTCTTTGACTACTACATTTTTATTATTGCCATCCCTTATAATAATTTTTAAACCTACAATCCCTTCCTCAATTAAAGATATTGAATCAAAGTTATTAAATAAATTAAACCAAGTAACTTTTTTTCCAGTATTAGTATTTTTTTCAGTTATTGTCATAGTTTGTTTTTCATTTTATGGGTTATCTAAATTAAAGGTTGAAAATAGTTTTATAAACTACTTTGACAATGATACTGAAATATATAAAGGGATGAAACATATAGATGAAAAACTTGGAGGCACTACCCCCTTAGAAATAATTTTGAAATTTAAGACAAGTTCAAATCAAAATGATGAAAGTTTTTTAGGAGAAAATAATGAAAGTGATAATTTCTTAGGAGAAAATAAGGAAAATTCTTTTTTAGGTACTGAGGATCAGAAAGAAGATATATCTAAGTATTGGTTTTCAAATAATAAGGTTAGTAAGATTATAGATATACATCAATATTTAGAAAATAGACCAGAAATTGGAAAAGTTTTATCATTTTACTCGATATTACAAATAGCAGAACAGCTTAACAATAATAAGAAGTTAGGTAGCTTAGAAATGGGGGTTCTATATGATAAATTACCTGAGAATATTAAAGATCAAATTATAAAACCATATATATCCATTGATAATAACGAAGCTAGAATATCAATGAGAATTAAAGATTCATTAAAAGATCTTAGAAGAAAAGAATTACTTGAAAATATTAATAAAGATTTATCTGAAAAATTTGCACTTAAACAAAATGATTATCAAATAGCAGGTGTGTTAGTAATTTTTAATAATCTTTTGCAAAGTTTATTTAAGTCACAAATCAAATCTTTAGGATTTGTTATGATTGGGATTTTTTTAATGTTTTGGTTTCTGTTTCGTTCATTAAAACTATCTTTTATTGGCATAATACCTAACCTTATAGCTGCCTTTTTTATCTTAGGCTTTATTGGTTTCTTAAATATACCTTTAGATATGATGACAATTACAATAGCAGCTATCACGATAGGAATAGCAGTAGATAATAGCATACATTACATATATAGGTATAAAAAAGAATTTGGCATAAGTAATGATAAAAATAAAGCTATTGAAATTTGTCATCAGACAGTTGGGAAAGCAATATTAAGCACATCCGTTACAATCATTTTTGGTTTTTCAATTTTAATTTTATCTAATTTTAACCCAACCATTTACTTTGGACTTTTTACTGGACTTGCAATGTTAACAGCTTTGATTTTAGTTCTAACTTTATTACCAATATTATTAAAGATATTTATAAATAATTAATGTTAGATTTTATTTTAGAATCCTTTAAACTTTTGTCTATATTAGATGTGATATTGATTACATTTATATTATTAAATTTAATTATTTCATTTAATGCTGGATTTGTATCAAGTCTATTTTCTTTTCTGAAATGGATTATTGCTTTTATTTCAGTAAAATTTCTATTACCAGTATTTAAACCTCTTGTAGAGGATTTTGTAGAGTCTGATTTTGTTGTTAACCTAATTTTAGGAATATCAATATTTATTTTATCAATGTTTATTATTATTATAATCAGCAGATCTTTAAACAAAGTTTTAAAATGGTCAGGCTTGGGATCCGTAGATAAATTGTTTGGATTGTTTTTTGGGGCATTTAAAGGATATGCTTATTTTATAGTTTTATTCACAATTTCGAATGCCATATATCCTGTAAATAAATGGCACAAAAGTTTAAATTCTGGAATTTTTTACGAAAATATTGAGTATGGTAAAGATTTTTTAGTAAATAATTTTTCTAACAGACAGGAATATTTTGATGATGGGAAAGATAAAATTGAGGAAATTTCAAAATGACAAAATCAAATAATTAGAGTATTAAAATTAAGTGACTCGACAAAAAAAATTAAATGAAGAATGTGGTATTTTTGGAGTTTTTAATCACCCTGACGCGTCAACTTTAGTTACATTAGGGCTTCATGCATTACAACACAGAGGGCAAGAGGCCTGTGGTATAAATTCATTTGATGGCAAAAATTTCTTTTCAGTAAAAAGAAGAGGTTTAGTTGGAGATAATTTTACAGATAAAAAAATTATTAAACAATTACCAGGACATGCAGCAATTGGCCATAATAGGTACTCAACAACCGGGGCGCCTATTTTAAGAAATATTCAACCTTTTTTTGCAGATCTTCACTCTGGCGGAATAAGCATTGCTCATAATGGAAACCTAACTAATGCAATAGAAATAAGAGAAAAAATGGTCAAAGAAGGATCTATTTTTCAAACTACTTCTGATACTGAAACTATAGTCCAATTGGTTGCAAAATCAAAAAGATTAAAAACAATAGATAAAGTAATAGATGCAATATTTCAAATTCACGGCGGTTATGCAATAACTATGCTTACAAATAAAAAACTAATAGGTATTAGAGACCCATACGGAATTAGACCACTGGTCCTAGGTAAATTAGGGGATACGTATATTCTCTCCTCAGAAACATGCGCTCTGGATATCATTGGAGCTGAGTACATTAGAGAAATAGAAAATGGAGAAATAGTTATAATTGACAAGAATGGTATTGAAAGCATAAAGCCATTTCCGAAAATTGACTCAAGACCATGTGTGTTCGAGTATATTTATTTTGCAAGACCTGACAGTATTTTAAAAGGTAAAGCCGTACATGAATATCGTAAAAATTTAGGTGTCGAACTTGCAAAAGAGTCTAACATGGAGGCTGACATGGTATCTCCAATACCAGATTCTGGTTTACCAGCAGCTCTTGGATTTGCAAATGAATCTAAAATAGAGTTTGATATGGGAATAATTAGAAATCACTATGTAGGAAGAACGTTTATAGAGCCAACTCAACAAATTAGACAACTTGGAGTAAAATTAAAGCACAATCCAAATAAACAAATCATAAAAAATAAAAGAATTGTTTTGGTAGACGACTCTATTGTTAGAGGAACAACATCAAAAAAAATTGTAGACATGCTTTATCATGCTGGGGCAAAAGAAATACATTTATGTGTATCAAGTCCGCCTATAAGGCACCCTGACTATTATGGGATTGATACACCAAATAAAAAAGATCTAATTGCAGCAAATTTATCTGTTGATGAAATCGCTAAACAAATTGGCGTTAAGTCGTTAAAATTTTTAAGTATTCAAGGACTGTACAGAGCTTTGGGATACAAAGATCGAAATGATAGAAATCCACAACTTACTGATCATTGTTTTACAGGTGATTATCCGGTAAAACCTACAGATAATAAGAATTTAATAGATAAAAACAATCAGTTATCTCTTCTTAGTAACGTTAGATCGTGAAAATGGATTTTTATTTGATATATATTTAATAACAACGACCTGATTATATAATTCAAATTTTTTGATTATTTGTTTTAATATATATTTTTTGTAATCTGAATTAAGTTTCTGTAAACGGTTTCCAAATACTTTAAAAATTTGAGGCTTGGTATTTACATGCTTAATAAATTTAATAATAGGTCTAAACTGCCCTTTTTGTGCGGGTAAATTATAAGATTTTATATTATTAATGAAAGTATTTAGCTCTTTATTTTGAATAATTTTTTTTTTATTTTCATTTAAATTATAAATTTTATTATAAAAATAATTCTTATTATCAAATTCCTTTGCTGATAGAAATACTGGCTTTATTAAGATATCAGAAAATGTATTTTCAAAAAAATATGTGAAATATTTTTTAATTTTTATTATTTTATTTTTGTCGATTAAATCAATCTTGTTTACGATAACAATAAAGTCTTTTAGTTTATTTAATGCAAGTCTAAGAATTTGCTTATCGTTCTTTGTAAATTCAGAATTTGCTTCTGTCAAAAAAAGAACTATATCAGATTGTTTTAACCTTTTTAATGTCTCTTTGGTGATTAATTGTTGTTTTTGATCATGAGATTTAGATTTTTTTTTTAAACCACCTGCATCTATTAAATTTATAATAATATCTTTAAACGTGATCTCTGTTAAATGTGGAATAATTGTAGTACCTGGGTTATTATCAACTTTGGATATATTTTTCTCTGACAAAATATTAAAAAGAGTAGACTTTCCAACATTTGGTTTCCCAATTATTAATACAGAAATTTGTTCCATACATTACCTAATTTATTCTTAAAATTTTATTTTCATTTAATAAAAACGTATAATTTAATGTATGCAAATATCTATCAAATCTAATTTTTTTAAAGCTGATATCGTTTAGGTTATTTAAGTCTAACAGAATACTTTTTTTTAAATTTGTACTAATAAGTATATTAGTTTTATTTAACAAAATTTTATTTAGGATTAGTTTTGTGTTTTTTTTATCTTTTAAAAATTTAGAAAAAATTATATCGCCATTTTTTTTACGCATTATTGCAAAATAACCTTTTGTATTAATACCAAAAATATACTTATCGCTTGTCATAATATCGTTTAAATAAAATTTCTTACTCCATAAATTTCTACCTGTTTTAAAATCAAATGCTAATGTTTCGCCATGATTTGAAGATAAAAAAACCGCCTCTTTATCTATAATTAAATTAGATATCTCAAATATTCGATTAGAGGAAAAGATCGTAAATTTTCTTAAGTCACGTTGCCATAACAACTTATTATCCCTAAGGTTTAACGCTGTTAATTGACCGGCATTATTTGAGAAAATCAAAATATCGCTACTAGCTGCAATCCTATATGCTTTAGGTGTATTGAATAAAGTAGATGAAGTTTCAAAGCTCCATTCTTGCTTTCCATCGCTTATATTAAAAGAGAAAATTTTGCTATTAATATTCGAAATGTAAATTTGATCTTTATAAATTATTAAGTTAGATACAAATGGTACGCTTAGAAATTTCTCCCATACTATCCCCCCATTTTCAAGATTTATTTTTCTTATATAGCCAAGATTGTCAGATATTATTAAATTATTATCAGTAACTGCAGCATTAAAAAAAGTTCTAAAATTTTTATCCTTTTTTAATTTTAATTTAAATTTTTTTGTTAACTTCAAATTTTCATCTAGAATTTTAATGACACCTTTTTGATTTAATATAATTATCTTATTTTTATAAAAAAAAATATTTTTACTTAAAACTTTTTTTGATTTGTCTATTTTATATTTTAAATCATAATTTCTTATACCTATATTATTATTGTAATTATAATTTACATGTGTCCAATTTTTATGTTTTCTAAACTTGCTAATTTTTATTGAGTTTTTATTATTAACTTCTTCGATATTCTCCATGGAAAGATTCTCATAATTTGTTATTTTTTCACCTTTGGCTAAAATTTCATTAATTTGCTTCCTTTCGGATTTGTTCTCCGAGGAACATGACATAAAGGCAATAACAAATACTAAGATTAGTAATAACCTCATTTAAATTCCTTTAGTTTCATTTCTACTTCTTTTATTTTATCTGATTGATTTTTCATATTGTAAAAATCTAATAAAAGCAAAAGTGAAATTCTTTGATAACTAGCATTTTTTTTATTTGGTTCTAATAATTCCAACAATTCGTTTTCAGA
>MDTD01052872.1_pt1 | contig 19848 bp, 15 predicted proteins | sample 811221 | NCBI WGS metagenome assembly MDTD01 (sample SAMN05326646, study PRJNA326480) | marine metagenome | isolation source: seawater | place: Pacific Ocean: South West | collected 2011
CACCTCAGAAGATTCAATTAATTTCAACCCATCTCTTAGCCACTGTATGGCTGCGCCCGCCACAAATACAGAGCCTTCTAGAGCGTATGTTGTTTCACCTCCAATCTGCCATGCAACTGTATTCAACAACCCTGAAGGCGTTGCTGGAATAGCAGATCCGGTGTTCATGAGCATAAAACATCCTGTTCCGTAAGTGTTTTTTGCTGTGCCTGGCGTAAAGCAGGTTTGGCCAAAAAGCGCCGACTGCTGATCACCCATCATTGCCGCAATTGGAATGTCTTTGTAAGTTCCAAACACACTTGCACTCTCTTTCACCTCTGGCAGAATAGCTTTAGGAACTTTGAGAGCATCTAGCATGTGCTCGTCCCAATCCATTTTTTCAATATTGTAAAGCAGAGTTCTTGATGCGTTACTAGGGTCAGTTGCATGCACTCTGCCATCTGTAAGATTCCATAGCAGCCAAGTATCTATCGTCCCAAAACACAGCTCCCCCCTCTCAGCGCGCTCCCTAGCTCCCGCTACATGGTCAAGAATCCAAGCGATTTTAGTTCCTGAAAAATAAGGATCTAATACGAGTCCTGTCGCCTTCTTGCAATAATCACTAAGGCCTGATGCCTTTAGTTCTTGACACGTCTCTGCTGTCCTTTTATCCTGCCAAACAATAGCATGATAAATGGGCTTACCTGTTTCTCTATCCCAAACCACAGTTGTCTCACGCTGGTTTGTGATCCCCAAAGCAAGAATAGGATGGTTTGTGTTTTCGAGTAGAGAGTGTAATACGTCGGTTTGGGCTTTGAGAATCTCCAATGGATCATGCTCAACCCAACCTGATTCAGGATAAATCTGAGTAAATTCCTTTTGCTCAATAGCATGTACTTCGCCAGTTGTTTCAAATAAAACTGCTCTGGCAGAAGTCGTTCCTGAGTCTAAAGAAATTATGAAATTCGACATATGATTTTTACCTTTCTGCAAATTAAGAATTACCCCCCGAGATGCAAGAATATGAAGTGAAAACAAGTGATGGCTTGGCTTTAAAAGTTAAGAGATGGGGTGATTCTGTAGGCAAGGCGCTAATCATGATTCACGGAATCGGCGAACACGGAGGAAGGTATCCCCATGTGGCTAAACACTTCTTTCAGAAGGGTTATGACGTGTTCACATACGACCAAAGAGGCCATGGGGTTTCTGGAGGAAAGCTTGGCCATTCTCCTGGAGTGGAAACGAACCTTGACGATCTTCAATTAGTAATTGACAGTATTGACCACGATGAATTGTACCTGTATGGTCACAGTTGGGGAGGCAATGTACTGGTTAACTATCTGCTCAGAAGGGAATGTTCTTCATTGAAGGCAGCTGTGTTGAGTGCTCCTTGGATGTGGCTCAAAAAGCAACCATCTAAAATTGATGTAGCTCTCGCAACAGTAATGAATAGAATCTATCCAAGCTTTACTCAAAACAACGAGATTGATGTGAGCGCACTATCTACAATAGATAGAGTTGGTGAAGATTATTTAGCAGATCCTTTAGTGCATCCCAAAATCTCTGCAGGACTCTTCAATAGCTTCTACGCTTCAGGGCTATTTGCTATAGAAAATGCTGGCTCTCTCAAGGTCCCGACTTTATTGATACACGGAGCAGACGACCAAATAGTTGATCCAGAGGGGTCGAAGGAATTTGCTAGGAAATCTGGTGCTGAGCTTAAGATCTACTCTGAAACAAGGCACGAACTACACAATGACGTGAAATCAGAAGAGGTTTTGAACGACGTAAGCACTTGGCTTGCTACTTCTCCCACTTAACCTTATTGTACTTATCTAACTTGAGAAGCTGTAGCATATAGCTAGTTGTTAGCCTCAATGCTTGTGCTACAAAAAGTGGATTTGCAAGAGTTAAAACAGTAACAAACACTACTGTTGCAGAATAATGCCACATTGCTATTTCCATTGAAAACAATGCAAGCACAGAAGAAAGACCAAACAACACCGGAGCAGTGTACTTTAGATACTTTTGACCGTAAAGGAAGATCAACTGAACCAACCCTATACGCCAAAGCAAGCCTCTATGGCTGCGCAATAACTGAATAAGACCAGCTGTAATTCTACCTTGCCTTCTGCCAGAATAGAATTCATCAAAAGGAACATCGAATACTATTGCGTTTGGCTCGTGAATCACTCTTTTGCGATTCTTCATTACATACATAGCAATCACCAAATCATCAAGAATTGTATCCTCTGGCAACTCCTCTAAGTATTCTTTTTTAACCGCATACAAAGCACCACAAACTCCAGTTGTTGAACCCTTATTAGATTCCTTTAATTTGAGTCTGTTCATCCACTCCCTTGCTGGGGATGTTTCACCCTCTAATTCGAGTTGAGATGACACTGCCCCAACATCTGCATCTTCGAATCTTGAGAGTAGTGTTTTTATTGCTCCATCAGACATGGTTTGTCGTACGTCGCTGAAAATTAAAATTGGATATTGCGAAGCAGCTACGCCTTCGTTGATTGCGTTTGGCTTTCCCTTGCGTGACTCAATATTTATCAGCTTAATAATCTCTTCTTTTTCAAGACTTTGCAAGATCTTGAATGAATTGTCAGTAGAACCATCGTTTACAACTATAATTTCATGTGTAGCAATGCTTGATTGCGCAATCTGACTTAAGAGTTCTCTTACCTTTTTCTCTATGTTTTTCTTCTCATTGTGACATGCGATGATCACTGAAACACCACCCCCTCCAACAGCACTAATTTCATCCTTTTCACCCGACGGAATTGCATCAGGCAATATCCTTATTCCCAAAAAATAATCGAGTGCTGGTAACACTAATAATGATATAGATATGAGATAGGAAATTGTAATCATCCGAGGTGCAAATATCTTGCTTTTAAGTGATAGACAAAATCTGATTTGAGATTCCGGTTAATTCGAATGAATCACCCGTGGATTTTCCCAACATAGCAGAGCCAATTGGAGATGCTGCAGAAATTGTAAAACAAGACACTCCTGCTATTGAAATTTTCCCTAGAGACACCCCGAATATGAAAAACCCTTTTGACGTCTCTACTAAAGAACCGAACTCCACAATATCACTAGCACCTGATTCAGCCAATTTTTCTATATCAGCCAACTGCTGCAGAGATTTAGTCAACGCAGATTGAGCAAAAGCTAGCTCTGTCTCCATCATTGCTCGTCCGGTTTCGTGCTTATCACCTGCAGTGCTTTTAGTTGCTGATGATTTTGATTGTTGGATTGATGTGATTTGGGCTTTAGAAAGATCAATCTTTTCCTGAGTAGTGGAAATCATTTGGGCGATGATCGCAGATTTAAAATCAGGTAGATTCATTGTGTAAAGCTAGGACGAAGGTTTTGTAATTTTCAGCATGCAAGAAAACAAAATCCTAAAATGCTTTATTGTGCTGTTTATATGCGCATTTTCTTCGCCTGCCATATCGCAACACACTCCCCAAACCACCTACGAAGGGGCACCTAGCACTCCGGCTTGGGCTACTTTGATGTATGAAAGCCCAGAGGACTATGAAGGAGTTAGATCTGGCTATGAAGATTGGAGAAAGGAGAATCCTAGCGTGAAAAATCAACACAGCCAGTACTACAAGCGTTGGATTAGGAAGCAATACAAGCCAAGTGCAGACGAAGCATACATTGCAAACTCACGCCAAGCGCTGGTTGCTAGATCTGGTCAATGGTCTGAAATGGGGCCTTGGCATTACGATCCTGATGTCGCAATGTATTTCGAGGTACAATCTCCCGGAGCTTGCCACGCATACACCGTAGAACAATCTTACTCCAACCCTGATGTCGTGTACTGCGGAACAGCAACTTCTGGGGCATATAAGTCGACCAACAAGGGACTTAATTGGGAGCTTGTTACCCGCGAAATGCCTATTACTCAGATTTACAGTATTGTAATTGACAGGGATGATGAGAATTTGGTTTGGATTGGTGAAGGTGGTGGAAAACTGTATAAAACTGAGGATGGTGGTGATACATGGTCAGTTTGTGGACAGAGTGCATATCAATCTTCTGACAGATGGTATAGGACTTTAATGCAGACAGATTTGGGTTTATTTGCTGCTACAAATGATGGCCTTTGGTTCAGCTCTAACGATGCAGAAACAATGCAATTGATTGAAATCGGCGAATTCATGGAGCTCGAGCAACACCCAACAGATCCTAACATCATTTACACAGTAAAACTAGAAGGCTCAAGTACACTGTTTATGAAATCAGTAGACGGTGGTATGGCATTTGAAATCACTGGTGAAGGCTGGCCTATTGCTGGTGAAGGAGAAGAACAAAAGCGCGCTGAGATATCAGTAAGTGCTTCAGATCCGGACAAAGTCTATGCACTGTGTTCAGGCTCAACACCCGACGGCGGAGGATTATTTGGATACTACGTTAGCTCAGATGCTGGGGAAACATTTGAGTTTGCTTGTTGCGGTGATGGACCAGGAGGACCTTGGGAAGTCGACATGAACCCAAACATCCTTGGATGGAGCGGTGACGGAAGCGGTGACGGCGGACAATACTACTACGACCTAGCTCACGGCGCATCACCTACAGATGCTGACAAGCAGTTCTCAGCAGGTATTAGTGTTTGGAGAACTGAGGATAGTGGTGAAAGCTGGTCCTTAAACGGCCACTGGGTTACATGGTCTGGCGAATTCACACATGATAGATACACGCACGCCGATGTCCACGACATTAAATTCTTTACTCAGGCTGACGGAACAGTAGATATGTGGGTGGCATCTGATGGTGGTGTTTTCTATTCAGCAGATCAGGGCGACAATATTGAACCCAGGATGTACGGCTTGCACGGCACTGATTTTTGGGGTTGGCAGTCTGGCTGGAGGGCAAGCAACGTTATGGTTGGAGGAACTTACCATAACGGAACCCTAATCAGAAATGACGAACTATATCACTGGGGCGCTGAAAGCGACACTGCTGGTGGTTGGTTAGCTGAACTTGCTGGGGATAATTTCCGAGGATTTATAAATCCAGCAGATGGCACTAGAGGGTATCACGACAACGGTGCTTTTAATTACAGTGACGACAGATTCACCAGGATTTCAGGCGCTGCTTTTGACAACAGCAAGAATGCCAACACCTCATACTGGTACGGAGAGTACGGCAACTTCGCATGGGATCCCACCAATTACAATAAGTTCTATTCTCCAGTAGGTTCTGAGCTGTGGGTTACAGAAAACGGAGGCGCTGGTTTTGAACTAGTCAACGATTTTGGAGGAGAGAAAATCATTTCTGTCAAGGTTAGTCCACTAGATCCAAACAGAATTTACGTTAGCCATAAACACAGTGGATCGAGCTGGAGGATACACACTTCTGCTGACGGCGGAGAGACATGGGAAAATGTGAGTATGTCTTCGTTTGGCATTGACTTCAACACCAACAAGGCAATCTATCTTGATGTTGATGGCAATGATCCAAACAGGGTTTATGCAATTCTTCTTGGAACTCAGGACGACTTTTTAGTTTTCCAGTCTTTTAATTCTGGAGATACTTGGGAAAACCTAACTACTCCTACCCTAGATGATGAACACGTTGTGAGTATTGCTCACCAAAGAGGAACTAATGGAGGGCTTTATCTAGGAACTACTAGGACTGTATATTACAGAGATGATAGTATGAACGATTGGGAACTGTTCAACTCAGGTCTTCCGCTATTTACCGCTGCAACTTTCCTACAGGCAGACTACTGTGGTGGAAACATTAGAGTAGCTGGACCAAGGTCAGTACACCAAAGCCCTTTTTATAGTGAATCAGAAGTTCAAGCTGGCTTTATGGCTGATAAAACTGATATAAACTTAGGATCACCCTGTCACCCTGAACCTGTTCACTTCTCAGACGTAAGTGTTGCCAAATGTGAAGGCACAACATACAGTTGGAATTTTGAAGGTGGATATCCTTCTTCAGCAACAGGCACCGAGGTCTATGTAGATTTTTCTGCTGTGGGATCTTATGACGTGAGCCTAACAGTAACTCAATCTGATGGCCAAACTGACACTCGAACTTGGGAGGATTTAATTACAGTTTCAAATGACCCTGTTACTGATAGTTGGGGATTGACAGAGGATTTCGATGGAGTATTATTCCCACCAGAATATTGGAGGATGGATTGCCCAGCTCATGTTTGGGAGCACAACTACGACCTACTAGACGAAACCAATGGGGTTGCGCAATTCCCCAATTACTGGGTAAACACTGATGGTGCATACGATATGCTTATAACTCCAGGATTTGATCCCGAAGCCGTTAATGTGTTGCAATTTGATTACGCTCATAGGAAGTACGGTGATTATGTGGATGGATTAGAGGTTTGGTGTAGGCTGGATATTGAGGATAATTGGAATCCAATGTGGTCAGCATATGGCGATGATCTGAGCGTGGAAGATTGTTACACATGGTTTTGGTATGATACAGGAGGAGAAGTTGCATGGGAGACAGTTACAATTGTCCCACCAAGCTATTGGTATGGATCAAATGCTACTTGCGCAGAAATTGCTTTTGTGAATGTTGGAGGATATGGCAATCATATTTGGATTGACAATGTGACTATAGGCACTCCTGAAAACATTGAGAACGCAGAAAATTCTGCTCATCTTAACGTATTCCCAAATCCTTCAACTGGGCAATTCAACATGAACCTAGTTGGCGCATCAAATGAAAACTATGCAGTGTATGACACATTTGGAAGGATCATAAAATCTGGTGTAAGTAGTGAGAGATTTACGATCGATTTAAGTGACCAACCTGCAGGAATGTATATATTTTCTATTCCAGGCGTTGTATCTTCAAGGTTGGTTGTCAAATAATTAGTCTAAACATGAGAATCACCTCCCTACTCCTACTCACATTAATTTGTACTAGCACATACGCACAGCAGTTAAGCATCTACAACCCACAAGAGTTGTACGATGAGCCTGGTGGATTATTGGATAAAGATTTGGTGAGAACCATGTTTGTGGATTTCGAAGACCCTAATTACCACTCTACTCTTGTTAATGCCTTCTTCACAAACCCAGACCTAAGAATACCTGCTACAGTCACTATAGACGAAATGACGATAGACAGCGTAGGAACTAGATACAAGGGGAATTCTACCTTTTGTCTACCAAATGACGAGGGGAATGTAAAGGTGCCATATAACATGGATTTCAATTACTGGAATCCAGATGGAGATCTTCTTGGATACCATAAGGTAAAACTTGCTAATGCTTGGTTGGATCCTACTCTTGCTAAAGAATATATAGGAGCCCAAATCTACCAGAGATACCTTCCCTCTCCAGAAGTGAGCCTAGTTGCTCTCCACACTCAAGGGGAATACACAGGTGTTTATGCAAACACGGAGTCTATCAATAAACAATTCCTGAAGAAGCACTTTGATGAAAACGACGGTGCACTTTTTAAATGTGATGGCTCAGGTGTGTTTTGTGGAGAGCCAAATCCTGATGCAGGTGAGCCTAGGATGATTTGGCTTGGAGCTGATTCCACTGATTATTACAACAGCTATGACCTCAAGTCAGACCACGGTTGGGCAGAATTGATGGAACTAATTTATGTGATCAACCTTGACCCTTCTCAGATTGAGAACCATTTAAACGTGGACAGAGTGCTTTGGGCATTTGCAGTAAACCAAGCCATTTGCAATCTTGACACCTACAATGGATACTACGTTCACAATTTCTATATGTATCTATCTGAAAACGGATTGTGGCAAATGATCCCTTGGGATTTGGACAACAGTTTTGGGGGTGCATTACTAGGTTTTGACTATTTCAATCCAAACAATCTATTTCACTACAATCCATACGACGGTGAAGACCCAAATTCATACAAACCCCTTGGGCACCTCCTTTTAAACAATCCTTTATATCGAAAGCAATACAACGCTCACCTTCGAACTATAATTGACGAAAGTCTTGATGATATTGCAATTCTGGCTGAAGCAAATGAAATCCAAAACTTAGCTTACGACGCTGCAGCAGCAGACGACAACAAACTATTTAATATGAGCATGTACAGCCAAAACGTAACTGAAAGTATTTTCACTGGATGGGGGTTTGCTGGTATAACATCAACTGTCGAAATCAGGAGTGATTACCTTAATTCTGACGATTGCCCTGAAATCAATTTTGACGCACCTGAGATTACAAACGTTGAATTGAGCGATTGGGCAGCTGATGCAACTGGAACATATATCACGATTAGAGCAAATATGGATGGCATTGCCACAGAGGTTGATTTAATGGCGACTACGAGCGAATACAATAGCCATTTCCAGGCTTATGAGATGAGCCATGTCGGAGGGGATGTATATGAAACTTCTTTATACTTTAATCTTGAAAACCCAGTTGATTGGAAGTTTTATATAAGAGCCCAAAACGACATCGCAATGTCCCTCTCTCCTGCTAGAGCTGAATATGAGTTCTATTACTTCACTACACCATTGGGAGTTGAGCAAGAAATCGCTGCAGACCCTATGGTTCTTATCCCAAACCCTACTTCTTCAAGGTTTTCATTTAGAGGGATTAGCTCTGCCGACTACATTAAGGTGTACAATATGAGTGGAACGCTAATTCACGAACAGAACGGACTACACGAAATATCAGTAGAGGAATGGACTCAGGGTGTGTACTTAGTTGAAGCAACTAAGGATGGCGTAACCCAAAAAGAAAGACTGGTTGTCTGCAAGTAATTACTTCGTAACCTGAAGTGTTTTACTTGAACTAAATCCGTCAGATGTAGTTAGTCGGTACACGTAAAAACCCGTTTCTAGGTTAAACAACTGAGGGCGTACCAGATGATACCCTTCAGTGTATTGTATACCATTAACCCACGTATCGATCAATCTTCCATTGATGTCAAACAATTCTAGACTTACCTCTACCCCATTTTCAGGAATGTGGAAACCAATTGTGATTTGAGAATTGGATGGAGCTGGATTTGGCCAAGCAGGTAGGAGTTTACTATCGTTGTAAACAAACTCAACCTCTTCTGTCCCTGTGTATGAGATATCCTCGTCACCTGGTAGATAGTTCACGTACTGCAAGAACATGATGTACATCTCATCAGTAGTGTAATCACCAAACATCATAGGCTGAGGCGGGTTATTTGGATTATCTGGATTGCTAGATGTATTGTCATATGAAGCAATCGCATGCACTGTATATCCAGCTGGTATATGAACCATGTTCGGGAATGTATATATGCCCTGCCAATGGAAATCCCATTCTGGGATGTGAATCATCGGAATTGTATCGTTGTTGTTAGGAGATGTCGCAAATGCCTGCCAAGACTTACCCAATAAGTGAGAGTGAGGAATGATAGAAATTAAGCTCACGTCTTGAGGCACGTACATGGTGCCATGGAATTCTACAACTTGGTTTGCTGGGATGTAAAATTGCTCAGTCAAGTTCGTAGGGCTCATAAGAGCATTCTCAATTTCCCTTTCAACTGGTTCATCAGCGAAGAAAATATTTACACTAGACTGGTCAGCCTCTTCAGTTGAAGAGCCACCGTAGTGCATTTGCATCAACAGATATGAGCCTGCCTCCATTTTCTTACCAATAGTTGGCGGAAAAATCAATGTTTCGATACCTGGCGCCCAACCGCCAAAAAAGTCATCTTCAACCAGAACACCATAGCTACCGAAGTTTTCATAACCAGGCTCTTCAGTTGCGTCGTCAAGTGCAATAGCCTGGTTGATTGAATTCACATTATTCGTGTATCCAAGCAATGCGTGGTGCGCAATTAAGCTGTTATCCGGGCGAATTTCAATTGCTCTAATGTCCTTATCCTCTGTTAATCCTGAAGGTAAAACAAAGACTTGATACTGCTCAGTCCCATCTCCACCGTGGATATATGGTTCTGGCATTTCAAGAATTAGATCTGGCTCTCCAACTTGGCTTCCCTCTGGGAAATCAGGTAATCCAGGATTATCAGATGGGTCTCCCTCTGGCATTCCTCCAGCAACCCAATCAGAATAAAGCTGCATTTCTTCATCAGTTAAGTATCTCTCGCCAATGAAACTCGTGTAATTGTGGTCGGGTGTCCAAGGCGGCATTTGGCCTGATTGAATTACATATTCAATAAAAGAGCCCTGAGAACTTACTTCTTCATAAGTAGTAAACTGCATTGGGCCCAACTCTCCAGCTCTATGGCACTCTGAACAGTGAGTGTAGATTATAGGAGCAATGTCTTCGTGGAAAGTAGGGGTTTGAGCATTCGCAGATAGTGTAACGAATGCGAGGAAAAAGAATGAAGAATATCTCATTTTACTAAATGTCTAAAGCTAAGGTAACTATCAATGAGCAATAATTAAAAGCTCTGTAGTTAAATAGGTATCATTTAACAGATTGATCGTGTAAATACCATGAGATAACTCTGAGGTGTTAATTCTAGTGTTTAGCACGTCTGTGAGTTGCATCTCAAAGACTAATCTTCCGTTTATGTCATGGATTTGGACTTGGTCAGAATTGTGGGTTTCAATAATGACATAAGTATTTGCTGGATTTGGATAAACTGAAAAACCTTCTCTTCGAGTTGTTTCTTCAGTTGATGCAGAAGAGTCGTTGTTCCAAGTTTTGGATAAGACTATGTCGTCGATAGCAACTGCTCCTGTTGCTGATCCGTGATCTTCTCCGAATTCAAACTTTATTGCACTAATAGTACTTAAGTTTAAATCAAGGTTCTTCCACTGAAAGTCCTTTATAGGTATTTCGTAAACATAAAATTCGTTTTGCCAACCAAATCCAGGGTCTGGACTGGTGCCACTAGAAAGAGTTTCATCGAAGATGGTTTGGCCTGTTGAATCCATGATTATCATATTCCCTTGATCCCAACCGTCACCATAAGAATCGAAGAATAAAATTTCTAGCTCTTCACATGGATCCTCTGTGTCTATTACTAATGAATATTCACCGGCTGATTGAGAAATGAAATAACCTGGAATGCTGAACGACATTTCTTCCTCCCAATTAGACCCACCTACTTCAATAGTGTAATTACCTGGCTCAAGGCATGGAGTGAAGTACCCCCCGTTAGACCTAGGGTAATTAGGTTCTTGATGGCCGTAATTGATTGTGTTTACAGTTGCGGAAACTCCCATATTACCCTCAATTGTCACTTCGAAATTTGTAGTATCTGTAGCGTTGTACTCGTTACGAGTAAGCCTAGCAACCCTGAATCTAAGAGTATTGTATTCTTCTAAATCATAAGATCCTTCAAATCCAAATTCAGTATTTTCATCCCAAGCGACAACAGCACATTTGGGCTCATCATTGTAACGCGCTCTAGTCATTCCATTACCCCAGTTTGACCCAGTAAACATCAGAGAATTGTCGATATCCTTCATTACAATTTCGTCGCAATAAAGTGCATTGTTGAAAGTGTTCGATCCCGAATATGTATCGTAAATACCCGCGCCCTCTTCAAAGTTGTCAATTACAGTAACAAATGCAACTTCCTGTGAATATTCGCCTGAAATTATGATTTCTTCATCTATCCCTTCTGGCCTGAATTCATTCCTGTTTCTACTGAAGTATTCGCGCATAGCATAGTCATCCTTGCAATACAGATCACAAAGAGCAAGCATATATGGTTTTACAACTGCATGAGTTGCTGCTTTTCCTATTAAATCTGGACCTGAAGCATACGGATTACTTACGTTTTCACCATGAAAATCTTCGTGTCCAGCTCCGTGTATATAAGTTATCTGCTTGTTACCTGTTCCCCTTTCGTAGATAGCGAAGTTTTGGACGTAACCATTGGAGGGCCATCCGCTAACATCTGTATCAGCTGCTCCCAAAAATTGGTGGTAATTCACACCCATAGGTGATGTGAATTCTGATGAAAGAAATGAAACAGGACAAATACTGCTAACGAGAACTATGTTATGATGAGAAAAATATTCGCTCACGTATTCTCCATCGTACAGCATTTTATAAGCCCTTACCACGCATTCGCCTCCCGTGCTATGTCCAGTGAATACTATTCTTTCTATGTCTATGTGATCTTGAAGGACTCCATTTTCGATTTGGGCTAAATCCTGGATAAATGTATGGGTATTACTTAAAGTAGTTAAAGCAGCAGTATTTGTAGCAAGACTGTTACCATCTCCAACATCATTCCTGTGAGAAATCACAACGTATCCATGAGATGCTAAATACTCACCTAGATAGTCATAATAAGAAAAGTGATGAGTCCACCCATGAGAAACAACTACAAGAGGCAACTGCTCGAGATACTGAATCTCTTCAGGATAATAGACGTTAAACGTATTCCAAAAATCTGTTGAATACTCAGATGTAACAACCTCGTATTGACCGTTTTCATAAAACGGTTTAACAATGTAAAACCCTGACTCATCTCCAAAAAACCCATCAATAATGTCGAGATCATCAAGCACACCATTAGAATTAACATCAAAAATCAAATCATATCCACCCTCTGCTAGCAAGTGAGATGAATCGATGTAAAATATATTTTCAAAGGGGTTTTCTTGGACTGCAATTCCTTGAGCGCCATTAGCTCTCACATCAACAAGAGTTGGATCCGTAAGCCACTCATCCTCTGATTTGTTCACAACTACAAATAAGTCTATCAACGAACCCCAAACTATCCCAGGCTCAAATATTCCAGTTGCTAGTACCATCTCTCCATGATGGTATGTATTGTGGTGTAAAATTGATGCGTCTTCACTGTAATGGGCAGCTATAGCTTGATGCGTTTGAGCGTCAACATTTTGAAAAATAAACACACTGAAAACGAGGGCTAAAATTCTCATACTCAAATATAATTGACATCTATATTTGAACTATGAATACTTATATCCGATTTGGGTTTCTGTTTGCTACATGAGCGATGGTAGACCAGTCCCAGAACCATTTGCAGTAGAAAATCTAGAAATTTACCCTGGAGAAAGATTCACAGTTCTAATCTCTCCCCTTCCCCAGATGATGACGGAGAATTCGGAGTTCAATACCACGACATGGTCATCGGTGATTACGAAAACTCTAACTACATAAGATTTAGGGACGCATCTTTAGACGTAGATGAACTACAAAGATCTTCACTTTCTATTAGTCCAAACCCTGACTCAACCACCATCAACATCTCAGGTGAAGAATCTTGGAAAATACACGATTTAACTGGGAGGTCAGCACTTGAAGGCAATAGTAACAACGCTGACGTAAGCAGTTTAAAAACTGGCACTTACACCCTGGTTAGAAACGGCGTCACGGAGAAATTTATAGTTCAGAGGCCCAAGTAATAAACTCGTCGTCTGTCAACGAATGGAGGAATGCCTTCAAGTCTATCCTTTCTTCATCTGTAAGTGAAATTGGGGTGATTAATTCAGATTTATTTGGGTGATTACTGCCTCCACTCACATAATGATCTAGAACATCATCAAGAGTAGCTAAAGAGCCATCGTACATATATGGATGAGTCAATGCGACATTTCTCAGTGATGCGACTTTAAATTTTCCAATATCTCCTTCGTCGCCTGTGAGATTGAACAATCCTGGGTCATCATACTCTTCGTGAAGACCATTGTTTAGGATTTCAAAACTGGTCAGTAAATCCCCTGAATGACAATTCACGCATCCCTTGTCATTAAACAACTGCATACCTGATAATTCAGAGTCAGACAAAGCATCTTCTCGACCTTGTAAGTACAAATCATATGGACTTCCTCCACTTATGAGAGTCCTTTCAAAGCAAGAAATAGCTCTAGTAATCACAAAAGGAGACATTTCAGAATCATAGGCTTCTTGTGCATCCTCCACATAACTAGGATCCAAAACCAGAGAATCCACTATTGCAAGAATATTATTGTGAAATTCATTTTCCTCCTGAATGGGCACTAGCACTTGCATTTCAAGAGTAGGCACCCCGCCCTCTCTTGTAAAAAATGGATGATAGCCAATATTTGCTAGCGAAGGAGAATTCCTTGTTCCAACTGCGCCAAAAGCACCGTGATTCGTAGGGAAATTCGTTGCGAATGCTTGTGATGGCAAATGACACGAAGCGCAACTTTTGTTGTTGTCTGCAGAAAGTTTTGTTTCAAAAAACAGCCTACGACCTAGCTCCCACCTCTTAAGAGTTAGTGCATTGTCTTCAGGATGTACTACAGCAGAAAAATGTTTAGGTGTTTCAAGCCAAGGATATTCAGGACCTAAATCACCCTCTCTACATGAGACAAATGATAAAGCAAAGACTAGTAGTAATATCTGAGTCTTATATCCCAAATTACTTTGTTACAACTAACCTTGAACTAGAGTATCCATCAATAGAGACAATGTAAACTCCCTCTTCAAGAGATCTTACGTCTATTGATGAGTTTAGCATATGGCTAAGAACAAGTCTTCCTCCAAGGTCATAAACTGTAACTAGGTCACCATTCTTTGCTCCAGAAATTCTTATATCTGATGAAGCTGGATTCGGGTACATTGTAAATGCCTCTTCAATCGACTCATCGATTCCAGTAACAGTTGGATAGAACACAAGATTTTGCATGTTTTCTAAAGCCTTGATGATAGGATCAGAAGTTTCAGAGTGCTCAAACAATCCACCGATAACATTGAGTCCGTCGAATATTTGACCATAGTCTGCAGTGAACTCTACAAATACACCTTCAGAATCTGTTTGGCTATTTACAACGTGAGATTGAGAATAGTAGTGAGCGTCCCCTAGAGCGTGAATTTGGACCATATCTAATCCTGAAGTTGCGTCAACACAAAGGAATCGGTATCCTGATGTCCATCCCCAATGCATTGAAGGATTTTGGTGTGCTAGCGGGTGATTCAATTCGTAAGTAGATGGATCTAGATGGTTTAAGTGTTCAGGCACTCCCACACTAAATGTGATGTTCTCAATGTTAGATACTGGAAGACTTCCAAGTTCGTATGTGTTTCCGTGATCTGAATCAACAAGTATTACTAAATCATCAATAGTTGTAACCTGACCTCCATCATGGATAATTGTAAAGCCACTCAGGTAATATTGAATTCTATCATACTCAAATGCAGATTCTTGAATTATATATACTTGATCTGCTGATGCACTAGATCCGTTAAAACTGTGATCTATAGTTATCCTCACATCTGTTTGTGCAATGCTATTTAAACCGAATCCCAAACCAAGAACAAACAGTACTAACTTTTTGATATTCATATCTATCGAATTACAAGTTTTGATGAATTTACAGAACTACCTTACAAATTTAAACTAACAAAGTACACACCTAAACTTCAGTAACTTAAATCTCTTGAATGAAGATCTTTAGTTCTTGATTCAGAGTAAACGAAAAACAACGTTTGTGTTAAAGACGTCACCCCTTTGAATTTGGTTGCTCAAAGTGCATATAAACTTAGAGTGTTTAGGGATAGGACAATTGTTTCATGAAGCGTGAGTAATTATCCTATTAAAATATGGTCTACATTCATCCAACAATGGTTTTAACCTATCTGGAAATGGAGCAGATTTAGGTGAGTATTTCTGAAATCCTGTTGAAGCATGAGTTCCTCTATACCAATATGGAGCCCAAACCCCATCTTCCTCTCTAGCTCCCTTCTCCCACGCAAGCATTGACTCATCAAAATCAATTCCAGCTGCATCACAAATTCTTGTTAGTTCCCTTCTAGGATTTTCTAGAATCGCACGTGATTCTACCACAACAAATGGCGCATCCATAGCCTCAAGTTCTTCTATCAATTTCACGTGTGCTGCATATCCCACATCATTCATCGAGGGATTTTCAATAACCTGATCAAATGAAGGAAGCATATCCTCTGGATCTCGAGTTAAAATCACATTAACTACGTCTTTCATAAAGGACCTATCTAAATCCAGTAAGTGATGAGTCATGTTCTTGAAGAACAATACATCAGAATCGAAATCGCCAAGCATGAAATCCACAACCCTAGCTCCGTCATTCTCCATAGTATCGAGCACCTCTTGAAAAGCCGGATGACGCCTCTTATTCTCCTCACTTACACTATTTAAATAATGAGCGTATAGTGGTTCGTCAAAAACACTGCAATCTGAACGCTGTGCAAATGAATACATAAGCGCAGTCGATATATTCCTGGGACCCGACCAAAGGCATATTCTAACAGTATCACCCATTGTTTACTAGTTCTTTATATAGTCCACTCAATCTTTCGGTCATCGGTCGCAATCCATCACCGATAATACGTCCATCGATTTTGGTTACAGGAGTAAGCCCTCCAAAACTTCCTGTAACAAAGGCCTCATCTGCAGAGTAGACGTCAAACAGAGAAAAGTCTTTCTCACGACATACTATATCGTTTTCACTACAAATCCTAATCACGTTATGACGAGTAATTCCATTCATGCAATAAGCCCCAGTTGAAGTCCAAACCTCGCCCCCACGCACTATAAAAAAATTAGTGGCATTGCATGTAGATACAAAACCACGCACGTCTAGCATTAAAGCCTCATCGGCTCCTGCTTCGAGGGCTTGGGCTAATGCCTGCACTTCGTGTAGTTTGCTGTGACAATTAAGTCTTGGATCCAAGTAGTCAGGAGATCCACGTCTGATAGTACTAGTAAAAAGAGTAATCCCCCTTGATGCTGAATCTTCGCTAGCCTTTTTGTGCTCTGCAATGATTACCACATTTGGCCCGCTAATCGTCAATCTAGGATCCTGTGACGGTGTCTTTTTAATACCCCTCGTCACCATCACCCTCACGTGAACATCGCTAACCATTTCATTTGCATCTAGCACTTCGCGAATGCTTCCAACGAATTCCTCCCTACTAAAAGGCAATGCCAAATGAATTGCCGCAGCACCAGCCCACAATCTATCCAAATGCAAGTCCAGAAAAGCTAATTTCCCCTCATACAGCCTCATAGCCTCCCACACCCCATCTCCAACTAAATAACCGCTATCGAATACTGAAATTTTAGCCTCATTTCGAGGAAATAACTCGCCATTCACAGAAATCAAAACATCCTCATTTCTCGAATCTGGCTCAGCATTATGTGTTCCGTGAATCATTCGTACAAGTTAATTCAGACGCAGTTAAATTGCTATATGAAATTGAATTGGTTGCCCCTCCTCTTCCTGTCAGCATGCACAACTGAAATTACCCATGGCGTTTTCCCTAATCTCCATGAAACTTCTGATGGAAAAATTGCTATGATCTACACAAAGGATACCGAGGATGGAAACGCTCTAATTCTTAACGATAATGAAATTGCTTCTGGCGCTGATTGGGTTGTAAACTGGGCCGATTTCCCTTCTGCCGTTGAATATTCTCCTGGCAAGTTAGCCGCCCACTATTTGGTGATGACTGACCCTGAGAATTTTGCTTATGACATCCAAATTATCACTTCTGATGATGCAGGCCAAACCTGGAACCCACCCCTCACCCCACACACTGACCAAACCCTAACAGAACACGGCTTCGTATCAATGGCAGGAGTAAATGGCGACCTCTTGGTGGTTTGGCTCGATGGCCGCAACTACGCCCACGGCGAAGACCGAATGGAACTCCGAGGCGCCCTTATCTCAAACAACACAATCAAACACGAATATCTTATTGACGACAACGTCTGCTCTTGTTGCGGAACAGAAATAACCTCAAATTCAGATAAAATCTTCCTTGTCTACAGAGACCGTTACCCAGGAGAAATGAGGGACATGAGCTTAGTTACATACGACATCAACTCACTCTCTTGGAACAACCCCAAAAGAATCCACCAAGACGGCTGGAGCATAGCCGGCTGTCCCGTAAACGGCCCCGCCATAGATGCCGACTCCCAAAACCTAAGCATCGCTTGGTACACAGAGCTCGAAGGCACCCCCACAATCTACCTCACTAACTCGCCCGACGAAGGCGCAACATTCTCAGAACCGCAAACCGTCAACGAAGGCTACCCCCTCGGCCGTGTCGACCTCGAACTCCTCAACGGCTCCACCTACATCTCCTACATGGAAACTGACGGCTCAGAAAACTCCGGCATCTACCTCCGCCACCACAACGGCACCACCTTCAACCCCCCAACCCATATCGGATCCACATCAAGCTCCCGCGCCAGCGGCTTCCCCAAAATAAAAAACGCGCCAGGAAATCCTGACGCGCTCATACTGTCTTACACCAAAGTGTATAACTCAGAAAAGGCTCCTGAAATTATTGTTGAGAAAGTAGGTATCTAACTGGAGTAACAAAGTTTACTCGAACTAGTTCACCCTCTTCGTTTGTTCCTGGAGTAAAATCCGGAAGAGTAGAAACAGCTCTAACAGCTTCTGCTGCTAAAGAGTGAACAGCCTCAGAATCTCCCCTAGGAGTTCTCATAATCTTTACATCGTTTACTGAACCGTCTTTTTCAACGATAAAGCTCACGTAAGCAGTTCCCTCAAGACCTTCAGCAAGAGCATCTTCTGGGTAAGTGATCTCGTCTGCAACTAACTGCATTACGGTCATCTGTGTGCAACGATCTGCTTGAACTGCATCCTCACCTGCACATTGTGCAAGCTTAGGCATGTTTTCACACACTCGAACTGGACGTTCTTCTGAATCAGATTGGCCCATTGCGTTAAACGAAACCAAAAGGGCTGTCAGGAATAGTAAATTTTTCATTTGTCTAAATTCTGTAGGTCTGCAAGATAATCAATTCATTAGTTCAACTAAGAACTTATTCAATTCTTTTGAGTTTTCAAGGTTCAACTTCTTTCTGAGCCTCTGTCTTTGAAAAAGTCTTAAATTGGCTCTTGAACACAACCAATGAAAACGATCGCTAAGAAGAAAGGGAAACATCTCATGGATTAAATGTACGAGCTGCGTTCAAAGTCTTTTCGATCTCTTCATCACCTATTTCCGTACACAAGAACCAAGTTTCGTAAGCAGATGGAGGAAGGTAAACTCCGTTATCAAGCATGTGGTGAAAGAACTTCTTAAATGTATCGTTATCCCCAGCTTTTGCTGAATCGAAATCGACAACTGGTTCAGGACAGAAGTGAACGCTAATCATTGAGCCTACTCGATTGATTTGGTATTCTATCCCATTTTCAGTCAAGACAGAATTCAATCCAGACTCAAGCTCAGCAGTCATGCTCTCAAGCTCAACATAAATACCATGGTTATCATTGAGTGCTTTGACCATGTTGTATCCTGCAGCCATAGCAAGAGGATTTCCTGATAGTGTTCCTGCTTGATAAACTGGACCTACAGGTGCTAAATATGACATGATTTCTTTGCGGGCAGCAAATGCTCCTACGGGCAGACCACCTCCTATAATCTTCCCAAAACAAACGATGTCTGCCGTTACTCCAAAGTACTCTTGGGCTCCACCAGGAGCAAGACGAAATCCTGTCATTACCTCGTCGAAGATCAACATAATTCCATTCTTTGTGCAAAGAGCTCTTAGAGATTCTAAGAATCCAGGTGTAGGAGGAATACACCCCATATTGCCAGCAACTGGCTCAATAATGATTGCTGCAATTTCACCTTTGTGCTCTTCTATAATCAAATCAACACTTTCAAGGTCGTTGTATCTAGCTAGTAGAGTATCCTTTGCTGTTCCTTGGGTTACTCCTGGGCTGTTAGGTGTACCAAATGTCATGGCACCAGATCCTGCTGCAATTAAGAATGCGTCAGAATGTCCGTGGTAGCAACCTGAGAATTTTATGATCTTCTCTCGACCGGTAAAACCTCTAGCTAATCTAATGGCACTCATACAGGCCTCTGTTCCAGAGTTGACCATTCTGATTTGGTCTATCCCTGGAACCATAGAGGTGATTAAATCTGCTATCGCAACTTCTATTTCAGATGGAGTACCAAA
>MDTD01143361.1_pt1 | contig 19847 bp, 8 predicted proteins | sample 811221 | NCBI WGS metagenome assembly MDTD01 (sample SAMN05326646, study PRJNA326480) | marine metagenome | isolation source: seawater | place: Pacific Ocean: South West | collected 2011
ACCGAAGGTAGCTTCGACTGTACTCTCATCCCTCTCGTCCAGGTGACATTCTCAGTGGACATGTCCTGTTCTGGGTTGGCCGAGTTTGCGACCGTGGGAATCAGCGGTCCCTTCAGCGAGTGGTGTGGCGGTTGCCATCCGCTCACCGACGATGACGGCGATAACGTCTGGACGGGAACGTTCGAATTTAAAGATGGCGAAGTTGTCGAGTACAAATACGTTGTCGATAACTTCAAAGGGCAGGAGGACCTGATCGATGACATGCAAAGCGACGGCGAATGCGCCCCCGTCACCGACTACAACGAGTACGCCAACCGCCAGGTAACAGTCTCAGAAGGACTGGTTCTGAACGAAACCTTCGGGACATGTAAGACGTGTGAGACAGTCTGCGAATCGGGCTACAGCGTCGCTGTTGGAGGGGCATGTGCCGACATTGATGAATGCGCTTCGGACGTTTCTCCCTGCGATGCAGCGAATACGGCCTGCCAAAACACGGACGGTGGGTTTGAATGCCCATGTGCCAGTGGATTTGCGGCGAATGAAGCGGGCGAATGCGTGGATGTCGACGAGTGTGCCGTCGTTAACTACGCGCTGAACGAAACCTTCGACGACGCGGCAGAAGGAGCGCTCTGGACGGCAGACGATGAAGGGAAAACCCCATCCATCACCGTTGAGCAAGGGATGTTGAACGTCTCGGTTGATAAAACCGGTGGACTCTACATTGTTAAAGCACCGCCAGTTCAGGAGATCGCCGGCGGCTCTAAGGTCGCATTTAACATTAGCTTTCACCAACCAATGGTAACATTCTTTATCGATTGGTGGACCTGTAGCGATCCAGCGGGCTCAGAAGCGTGTACCGACCAGGTTATGAAGCAACAACTCGGTGGAGTTCTCGATTACACTCAGCTACTAGGGATAGAAGACATCCCCCCTGACGACCTTGGAAGCGGGAAGCCTAAACAATATCAATTCGATCTGCCTCAAGACACCCCTGGATACTTGGCGTTCTTGATGGACCCCACTGCGGCTAAGGAGGCGTTTTCGCTTGATAACCTGCAAGTCTTTACGCAAGCGAATCCATGCGGAGCGGTAGGTATCTGTGAAAATACGGAAGGCGGGTATAGCTGCTCCTGCCCCGCAGGCTACGTGCTTGACGCGGACGGTGACGGCGGATGCATGGATATCGACGAATGCGCGATGGAGGAAACTCCATGTGGGGCTAATGCGACATGCACCAACACACCCGGAAGTTACAGCTGTGCGTGCAATAAGGGTTATGAGGGGGATGGCATCGTATGCTGCCTCATCGATAAGGACGGGTATTCTCCCTGTGGACCGCAAGTCAATGTCCCGTTAGGCCTCATCGAGTCAGGCGGATGGCAACCCTGTCACCAATCACCCTACGGAAAACCGTTAAGTGGCAAAGAGGTCATCGAGTGCGCAGGCTCCGAGCACATGATGCTGGCCTGCCGTCAAGAAGGCTCCGATACCATCAAACTGCTTGCGTGGGCTCCAACCGCCGATGTGATGAGTGACACGGGTATTCCGGGCACAGCACCAGGGAAAAACACCGATGTCGTCACAGTATCGAATGGTTCAAGTTGGTATAATGGCAGCGCTGATGGCGTAGGCTCGATCGGATTTGCCAAGCAGGGTGACCCTGTCCAGAAGCTATCATGTGACAACGCTGAGGGCGGAAACCAGAACATGCGTCAATGCTGGCACCTAGACATGGGTATCGGTGGCTTCAGATGTGGCGCCGTCAAGAATCTCAACGATAACTACCAGTGGGAGCGCATGATCTTCGTGCGTTAGACGCGCCGTACTTCGTTGCGACAATCAAAGCGCCTCATACGTTGAGGTTAAGCTGCCTTCCAAGCGTAGGAGTGACATGTTGCGATAACGAAGGCATCACTGTGTTCGATATCTGCCGCCATTTTGCCTGCGCCCATGAAGGCCTGTAGGGCACTTAATAGCAGCTCCTCTGCGTCCCTGTGGGCCTGGTTTGCCTTGCGGCCTTGTTGGATGAGCCGAGAGGCTGCTTCGTTTGAAAGATCAGTCACGAGATAACGCGGCAATTGCCCGTCACGTCGAATATCCTCCTGCAGAGTCGTGCACGCATCTTCATCGTCGAGTCCCATCAAACCCGATGCTCTTCCGCCAAAGCATGCAGCTAATACTTGCAAGCGCAGCATCGACTCCAGAGGATGCTCAGTCGCCTTGAGCGTGGTGAGGTGCGTCGAAAAGGTTTCGCGAATGTAAGCAACGCCCTCCAGGCCACTTGCGATCTCTTCGAAGTTCTCGTCCTGAGTTAACTCAGAGAGCTGCCTCATTACAGCCACGCATCCTGAACTCTCAGCGAGCGTTGCCGGCTTAGCATGACGAAGCACACTGGTTTTGAGGTCTTTTTGGGCCAGGATTACCGCCTCGAATTGCGGCATTGTTCCCTGATAACTTTTCAACGTTTCGCTATACGCAGAAAACAGACTCGAGGGTATGTGGACGTTGCCGAGCAATTCGAAACAACGCTCTTCGGTACCTTCCACATTGAGTGCGTCGCGGACCACAGCAAGCGCTTCGTGATCTTTGGCGACAACACGCTTTCGTCTGTCACGATAGAAGGTTCTCCCGCCGGACTCCACCGGCTCGTCACCCAACGCTCCCCGTGCGACCTCCCGCACCTCTTCGGCCACTTCGGCTACGGTCTCGTGAGCCTCAAATACCGAACGAACGAGGCTATCGAAGCCCTCCCGAAAGAAGCCACGTCGTCCGCCGGATTTTCGCTCGTCGTTTGCCATGGTAGTGTCAAAGGCTGAAGGTTGCTTAGTCATTATAGCGGCATTACTTCCAAGCGCCTAGGCAGCCACCTCGTTCTTCGATCCCGAGAGCCTTCGAAAAAGAAGCTATGGCGTGCAGTTACACCCAACGGGTGTAGGCGCCAAACTGAAGGGAACGTTCATGTCCAAATAGCCGGTAGAGAGACCACCACATAGGAATCCGCGAGAGCGCTCGCACACCGTGCCGCGAGACGCGATGTCGTAGGGCTCTACAGTCACAGTAAGAGGCGCTGGCACCTTGCCGAACGATGTCGTCATCAGCTGGAGCCCGATATCGACGGACGTCACATTGGCTGAACTGGTCACGAATTCGGTCGGAACATCGTTGCAACATCCTTCGGTGTGTCCCTCCGAGTCAGTCTTGACGACGTACTGTTGTTTCTCGTCCGGGGATTTCACGAAGTAGTTGTGCGAGTGGGCAATTAGGAACAGACCACCATCCGAGGTTTTACCCCCGTCCACGTAGTTTCCATCCATACCGACCTCGCCGTACGCACGGTTCCAGATAAGCTGCCCATCAACTCCCAATTTGCAGAGCCAAACATTCGCTTTTCCTTGGTCGAACGGAAAATCCACCACCGGTACATCCTTGCTGGTTCCAAAAAAGACGTACCCGTCTTTTACCTCTGTCACCGCGCTAAAATCATGGCCGTGCTCGCCGCCGACCATCGTCGCCCATTCCACATCACCTAGACCCGAGAGCTTGATGGCAAGACCACGGTTGATCATGCCACCTTTTGGAAACGTCGTTCCTGCCACGATGAATCCAGCGTCCGTCGTGTGTTGGACACGGTAATAGAAGGTCTCATCGCCGTCCGCATCGGCGGTTCCAATCATCCGAGCCCACTGGGATTGGCCACTCAGGTCGGTTCGAATGAGTAAGTAATCCGAGCCACTTGCCCCAAAACTCTTTGTGACGCCGAGCAACGCATAACCATCATCGAGGGGCTCGATATGCGTAATCCAATCAAATGCATCACCGGCATAGGTTCGGGACCATAGAAACGTTCCATTGGCGCTGATTTTAGTGAGATATCCGTTGTTATCTCGACGGCCACCCACCACAACACCACCATCAGGGGCTAGAGCCACAGTCGTTGCGTAGCCAGTGGTCTTTATCGCCCACTGTACCGTGCCGTCCCAATCCGTCGCGACCAGTCCCTCTGAACTGAGGAGGAAGAACGTGGTCTCATTGGCCACGACATCCTCCATAAAGAGGTATTCGTAGAGATTGATCCAATGCGGCTCACCGTACTTATCCGTCCGAAAGACCATCCCATTCCATCCTCCGAATAAGAAGCCTCCGTCGCTCAACTCCACCCCGGCCTTACCGATGTCGTCACCGTCAAAGTGGCCATAGACCTTCTGAAAGGTATTCTGACCTGGATTGTCTTTTAGGCATCCGCAAATGGCTTCCGACAGCGGATGATTCGCATCGTAGCAAGTGCATTCATTGCAATACTGAGCACCGGCATCGCATGCTCCGACACCGCACTGAGGCGGCGGTGGCGGGATGTCGCCGCACATAACCTTCGAGACCGGGTGCTGAGGATCGTAGCAGAGCGGGTTGTCGCACGCCCCACCCGTGCAATAACCCCCGTTGACGCATTCACCCTCGCCACAGCACGAGTCGACTACGCCCTGGCAAAGAATCAGGCTTTTAGGGTGAGATGCCGGATAGCAGATGGGATTGGCACAACCTGAGCCCTGACAGTAGGCGCCCATGTTACAGGTGCCTGGACCACAGGGATCTTCCGGGCACTTAATCTCTCCCGTTTCCGGGCTGCAAACACAATCCCACTGACACCCAGGGGCATCTTTATCCTTCCCGTCGGGTCCGCAATTCTCATTCGGGTTGAAGTTGACGCAAAGGTCTTCTTTTTGAAGACACTTACATGTTGGACATCCCTTTTCGTCTTCGACGAGACCATCCTTGCACTGTAGGTCGCAGTCGATCTTCTCACATTGCGGATTCGGGACGCATACACCACCCATGCAATTGGGCGTGCAGTAAGGAAGGCCACTTTTCTTATCGCAGACACACATGCCCGGGACACACTCGGCCTTCATGTCGCAGACCTCTCCCTGTGGACATCCCTTGTTGGCACAACCGGGCTCGACATAACCCTCACACGGATTTCCCTCGACTTTGCAGTAGCTACCATCCCCTTCATAGCCTTTCTTGCACGCACAGACAGCTTGTCCCTCTGCATTTAGCGAACACTCGGCGAATTCGTCGCACGTGGCATTCTTGCAGGGGTCTTCCGGTGTGACGTCCGTCACATCCGCAGGGTTCGTCACATCCTCGTTATTCGCTATATCAGTGGGTTGAGTGTCGTTGGACTCTGCGTCCTGAAGGCCAACGTCCTCATTTGAACTGTCCAAATCACCTGGGAGATCTGCCTTGGAGGTCGCATCCTCAGGACCTTGGGCATCAACCATTTGTGCATCGGGTTCCACATCCGGCTCAGGCAGTTCATCTGTAGCAACCGTGACATCCGAAGGTGCAGTCGCTGCATCATTCGTGCTGATATCACTAGACGGCTTCGATGAATCGCATGCAGTCCACAAAAGGACGCTCGTGATGCACGCACAAAGAACTAACCGATGGAATGGGGTCATAACGTCTTCCTTCGCCGGTTAACGGCGGCATGACCAGTTGATCCTTCACCTTATACTCGAAACGACTATCCGACGCGACTTCCCACCCGAATGTATCCCTTGGATCGCGTTCTTGAACTAACTCACTCGAAGCACTCGCATTCAAACGAGCCACCCGCTAGAATATGCGAAACCTGGCCAAGTGGTCAGCAATGCAACCTTGGGGGGTGCGTGTGTGGATTAGAGCGCAAATAGTGGTAGGTTTGTGGCTACTGTCAGCATGTTCCGGTGCCGGCATCAGTAACGTCCCAGCCTCAGATATCAAAGCGGCGGACCTATCCGAAGATGTCGAACAATCTGACGACATATCGACCGATGTCGAGGACACATCCCCACCCATCGACACCTTCGTGCCAGAGGAAGACACAACAGGCCCAGGTGACTTTGGAACGCCCTGCCAAGAAGCAGACGACTGTAACAGCGGCTACTGTGTTCAGTCGGCCGACGGCATGGTCTGCTCCAAAACATGCGAAGATAGCTGTCCCGATGGCTGGAGTTGCAAACAACTGCTAAGCGGCGGTGATGCCGTCTATATCTGCCTTCCCAACCATCCTACGCTATGCATGCCATGCACTGAAAACGCCGAATGCCAGCTCCCTGGAAGCGGTAGTGTGGCACGTTGCCTTGTCATGGGAGACGAAGGCTCGTTTTGCGGAGGCGACTGCGAAACAACGCCCTGCCCCGAGGGATACACCTGCCAAGATGCCGTCGACGTTCTCGGCCAGGAAACCCAACAATGCATGAAGGACGATGCTCTGTGCGAATGTTCAACTCTCGCTATCTCCAAAACTGCAACAACGACTTGCTTTAAAACCAACGACCTGGGCACCTGCTCCGCTGTGCGGCAATGCCTTGAGGATGGGTTGACGCAGTGCGATGCGCTGGAGCCGACGGACGAAATCTGTGATGGCCTGGACAACAATTGCGACGAGTCCGTTGACGAGAGCGTTGGATGTGACGATGACAATCCATGCACGACCGATAGCTGCGCCGGAAAAGATGGTTGTGCCCATGAACCCGCCATTGGAACGGCGTGCGATGACGGTAAACCAGAAACGAAAGGCGACGTCTGCATCGACGACGGAACCTGCGTCGGCGAAGCCTTCGAATGTGAAGTGCCGAGCACCTGCGTTATTGCAAACTTTCCCGACGGCGAGACCTGTGTGCCCGAGTACGCGGAAGTTGGTACCCCCTGCAACGACGACAATCCCACCACGCTGGATGATGTATGCGACGGTGAGGGCATGTGCTCAGGCTCGCCCTTCGAATGTCCCGACGTCACAACCTGTATTCCGGCCTATGAACCAAACGGTGCGGACTGTGTGCCGCTTTATGCAGAGAAGGGCGTTCTTTGCAGCGATGAACTCATCACGACCCAAGGTGACGCTTGTGATGGTGCTGGAACCTGTACAGGTACGCCGTACGAATGTCCGGAACCGACAGTCTGCATCTCCTCCTACATGCAAGACGGAGCCGGATGCTGGCCCAACTATGCCGACCAGGGTACCGGATGCGACGACGGCAGTGACGTAACAAAGGGTGATGTATGTAATGGAAGCGGAACCTGTGCCGGCACCCCCTTCGGCTGTCCTGCTCCCACAATCTGCACCCCGACCTTCGTCCAAGATGGGGATGAGTGCACACCCCAACACGCAGAACTCGGCACAATGTGTAACGACGGTGATAACACGACAAAGCTCGATGGTTGCGACGGTAACGGTGCATGCGCGGGAACGCCATACGAGTGCCCCGAGCCAACTGCTTGCACGCCGTCCTACAACCAAGATGGAAGTGGATGTGCCGCCAATCATGCGGATGAAGGAGAAACCTGCGACGATGGAAGCATCTCTACCAAAGATGATGCATGCAACGGTCTTGGAGCATGTTTTGGAGCACCCTACAGTTGCCCTGCTCCGACCAAGTGCACGCCAAGCTACGAGCAGGACGGCTCGGAGTGCATCCCCAATCACGCTGGCATCGAAGTCTCATGCGACGACGATGATGAAAGCACCAAGAACGATGTATGCGACGGTAACGGGGGCTGCGCGGGAAATCCGTTCGGCTGTCCGGCACCGACCACCTGCACGCCAAGCTACGCGCAAGAAAACGGCCAATGCATACCGAATCATTCACAGAGCGGGGTTCTATGCGACGACGGCGATGCGACCACGAAGGGTGATAACTGCAGCGGCTTCGGCGTTTGTTCAGGGACCGCTTATGAATGCCCAGCGGCTGACGATTGTACACCTGGTTACGCCAAAGATGGTGTCGGATGCGTTCCGGCCTACGCAGATAAGGGTGCACTCTGTGACGACGGCAGTGCGTTGACGAAAGGCGATGTATGCGATGGGAACGGACAGTGTGCCGGCGCTCCCTACGCGTGTCCTGAACCGACGACATGCACACCTAGCTACACACAAGACGGTGTGGATTGCATCGCCAATCACGCTGGTGTGGAGGTGAGTTGTAACGACGGAGATGCAACGACAAAGGATGACGTGTGTGACGGAGCAGGCGGCTGTGCAGGCTCACCCTTTGGCTGCCCCGAAGCGACAACATGCACCCCAAGCTACACGCAGAAAGATGGCGAGTGCATTCCCAACCATGCCGAGGTCGGAGTCCCATGCGACGATGGCTCAGTGGACACTAAAAACGATGTATGCAGCGGATTTGGCGTCTGCTCCGGCACCGACTATGAATGCCCGGCGCCTACCACCTGTATTCCGAACTACACCAAAGACGGCCAGGAATGTCTGCCTAAGGTTGCCGATGAAGGGGTCGCATGCAACGACGACAACGTCGCAACCAAGGATGACGTGTGCGACGGTCAAGGTGGGTGTCAGGGTAATCCCTATGCCTGTCCTGAACCGACATCCTGCACCCTCAGCTTCACGCAGAATGGGCAAGAGTGTCTCGCTAATTTTGCCGATCCGGGCGTCGGTTGCGACGATGGAGACCCAAGCACGAAGAACGACGTATGTGACGGTAAAGGCCAATGCGGAGGTAGCCCCTTTGGGTGCCCTGAGCCTTCAACATGCATTCCGTCCTATACCCAAGACGGCAACCAATGCCTGCCTGTTTATGCGGATCAAGGGGTGCTTTGTAACGACGGACTTAATGCGACCAAGAACGATACATGTAGCGGCCTGGGCGTCTGCTCTGGAACCGCCTACGAATGTCCGGCGCCGACCCCCTGTACCCCGAGCCACCTGAAGGATGGCGTTGGCTGCGTCCCCCAACACGCCGACAAGGGCTCGGCCTGTGATGATGGTGATGTCACCACCAAAGAGGATGTGTGCAACGGTGCAGGCGCTTGCTCAGGCTCGCCTTATGCGTGTCCTGAAACAACAAGCTGTACCCCGGCATACAGTCAAGACGGACAGGGGTGTAAGCCGTCCTATGCAGACGTCGGAGCGGGCTGCAATGACGGCGACAACAATACGAAAAACGACGTATGCGATGGTGCGGGACAGTGTTCAGGCACTCCCTACGAATGCCCGGCTCCTACGGAGTGCACACCTGGATACAACCAGGATGGCAATGGCTGCACCCCGAACCATGCAGCGCCCGAGACAAGCTGTGATGATGGAGATCCGACCACTCAGCAGGATGTCTGCAATGGCTCTGGAATCTGTTCCGGAAATCCATACAGTTGTCCGCAAACCGATGCCTGTACCCCTGGCTACACCCAAGATGGCTTTGGATGTACTCCCCAGTACGCAGACCCGGGTTCTGGTTGCGATGATGGCAATGCCACCACAAACAACGATGTATGCAACGGCAAAGGCGAATGTTCGGGCACACCCTACAGTTGCCCAGCTCCCACCAGCTGCACGCCTGGCTACATCCAAGATGGAGCCGGATGCAAACCGACTCATGCACCTCCTGGAACAGGGTGCGACGACGGTAACAACGCGACAAAGAACGACGCCTGCAACGGATCCGGTTCCTGCGCTGGCTCTCCCTACTCGTGCCCTGCAGGCACAACGTGTACGCCAGAGTATATTCAAGATGGCAGTGGTTGCGTCGCACAACATGCCGCTCCGGGAATCGGATGCGACGATAAGAACGTCGCCACGAAAGACGACGTGTGCGATGGCGGCGGCGGATGCGCCGGCTCTCCTTATAGTTGTCCGGCACCGACTACCTGCACCCCAAGCTACAGTCAAAATGGCGCAGGTTGTGTTGCCAATCATGCACAGAACGGTACCGGATGTAACGACGGCGACCCCACGACCAAGGACGACCAATGCAATGGAAAAGGAACGTGCTCCGGCTCACCCTACAGTTGCCCGGAGCCAACAACATGTACACCCAGCTACAGTCAGGATGGGAGTGGATGTAAGCCTAACCACGCTGCACCAGGAGTTGGATGCAACGATGGCAATAACGCCACCAACAAAGATGTGTGCAACGGGTCTGGAACATGCGCTGGCTCTCCTTACAGCTGTCCTGCCCCGACGACGTGCACACCGAGCTACACCCAGAACGGTGAGAGTTGTATAGCGAATCACGCGAAGAATGGAACCGGTTGCAACGACGGAAACAACAGCACTAAAAACGATGTGTGTAATGGGTCTGGTACATGCTCGGGAACCTCTTACGGATGCCCAGGTGGCACCACATGCACCCCGAGCTATACCCAAGACGGAAGTGGGTGCATTCCGAATTACGCGAACAATGGAACCGGTTGCAACGATGGCAACAATGGAACCAATAACGACGTCTGTAACGGCGCTGGCTCCTGCTCAGGAACACCCTATGGATGCCCAGGTGGCACCACATGTACTCCCAGCTATACCCAGGATGGAAGCGGTTGTGTTCCGAATTACGCGAAGAGTGGAACCGGTTGTAACGATGGCAATAATGGAACAAATAACGACGTCTGTAACGGCGCTGGCTCCTGCTCAGGAACACCCTATGGATGCCCAGGTGGCACCACATGTACTCCCAGCTACACCCAGGATGGAAGCGGATGCATTGCCAATCACGCCAACTATGGAACGGGATGCAACGACGGAAACAACGGTACTAAAAATGATATCTGCAACGGATCAGGGTCCTGCTCTGGCACACCCTATGGATGCCCAGGAGGCACCACATGCACCCCCAGCTACAGCCAAAACGGCAGCGGCTGCGTAGCCAACCATGCAAAGTCAGGTACCGGGTGTAACGATGGTAATAACGGTACCAAAAACGACGTTTGCAACGGATCAGGGTCCTGTTCTGGCACACCCTATGGCTGTCCAGGAGGCACTACATGTACCCCAAGCTACAGCCAGAACGGTAGCGGCTGTGTGGCTAATCACGCCAAGTCAGGTACCGGGTGCAACGATGGAAACAATGGCACCAAAAACGACGTGTGTAACGGCTCTGGGTCCTGTTCTGGAACACCCTACAGTTGTCCGGGAGGCACCACATGCACCCCAAGCTACAGCCAAAACGGCAGCGGCTGCGTAGCCAATCATGCCAACTATGGAACGGGATGTAATGACGGCAGCAACAGCACAAAGAATGACATCTGTAATGGCTCGGGTTCCTGCTCAGGAACGCCCTACAGTTGTCCTGCCCCAACGGCCTGCACGCCAGGTTGGAGTCAAAACGGAAGCGGTTGTGTAGCGAGCCATGCAGGCCCCGGAACACCATGCAACGATGGCAATCCTGCGACTACAGGAGATGTCTGTGATGGCTCGGGCGGCTGCGCAGGTAAAGCAGCCGTGTGTGGAAACGGCGTGGTCGAGGCCGGTGAGCAGTGCGACGGCGGTGGGTGCTGCACGAAGGGCTGCAAGTATCAACAAAATGGCGTGTTCTGTGGCAGTCCGGGCTGGGACTTCGGCGGCTGTTATGAATATACCTGCTTTAACGGCTCCTGTAGCAAAGTCGTCGACACCTGTCCTTGGGGGCAGCATTGCTGTGAGTTTGGTTGCTTCAAAGACAATGTGTTTTGCCCATAGACGACACGTCTAAAGTGACAACATTGTGCGAGACGCATATTGGAATGCCCTCGAGCTTCATAAAGACTCGCGTCATCGCCGCAATGCCAACGCTTAGGCCGATTTCCGACCCATAAGCAGCGACAGACTTAATACCATCATGTACGATGAGATACCGGTGGGGGCTAGACACAGAATAAGTGTTTAATGGCTGGAATCCGTGCCTCTACTACGCAAGAACCGACATGGAGCAGTGTCATGGACAATAATCCTCCCTTAGATGCCGACAGTAATACCGAGACTTCCGACGTTGAATCCGCGACGAACTCTTCTGAGGTAAGACCTGCGGAGACCACAGAGTCAAAGTCCATTCCAGGCGACGAGGCACTAGACATAAATCCGCCCTTGTCGGTCGATGATAAGACCCGTCGACTCAACCTTATTAATCGACGCTCAACCGCCTACCTCATTGAGGCGACGGCGTTTGCTTTCCTTGTCTACCCGATTTTCTGGGCACTTTTCCTGCACCTTGGAATCGAGAGGATTGAAGGAGGTTATTCAACTTCAATCAGCGGTACTAGTGCGGACAGTACGGTGTCTGCATCCTGGTTTATCGATCCGAGTACGCTGATCTTTCTATGTTATTGGCTCATTCGCGACCTTATAGGAACAGCGTCATGGGCAAAGCGTCTGGTTGGGCTTGAATTGAAAAGCAGTGACGGCAGTCCAATAACGGCTGGACGCAAACTGCTGCGGAACCTGACTCTGATGCTCCCTCTGGTCGCGCTCATTGAATTCTTCATTGCCTATCACGGCAATCATCGAATGATGCGCTGGGGGGATAAGTGGGGCAAGACCTACGTAGATGCTATCGACCGAAATACTATCCGCGGAAAGTACCAGGGGAAAATGGTGCTCGCCTTAATTCTAAACGTCGCGGTCGCCGTCCAAGTCACTCCAATGGTGACCAAATTCTACCTAAACATCTTCGCCGGCATGCCGTCCTCCATTGAAAACTCGTCGGTAAAGACCTTCACTTCAGATTTGGGCTACACCATCGATCTTCCGGAGGCGCTGGTAAAAAATGTCAGCCCATTCACCAACACAGCGACATTGACCGCCCTAGAAAGCACACTGTATCGCGGCGGACAGAGCGGGAACCTCCTGTTGCGCGCCTTCGAAGTGACAGTTGATATCAACAAAATGGGTGGCGCAGATGCTCTGAAGGACGGATTTTTGAAAGAGTTGGGGCAGCCCCCCTACGGAAACCTTAAGCATCAATCGCGAAGCGTCGAAGGACGACTAGAGGTTCACTACTCCGGCCTCAAAACGGAGGAAGGCCAAACCTATGCGGTGGCCGGTAAACTGCTCTTCACCCACGGTAAACGTTTCTATTGGCTCATGGGCGTCTGGTTGCAGAACAACCCACAACCTGAATGGATCAAAAAATCGATCGAGAGCTTCGCGCTGACCTTCCCACCCAATCCAGGTGCGGCTGCAGCCTCCCAACTCAGTCCTGATAACAACCAACTTCTACGTGAAATCAAACAATTGGCTGATGAAACCTGCGCATGTGAGGATTCGGATTGTTTGACCCGTATGAACGAAGAAGGGGAACTCTTATTTAAGAGGCTGAAAACCGCATTTCCTACGAAAGACAGTATACCGGTGGAGATGCTTGAAAAGGTCAAAAGCCTAACGAAACAGACGATGACATGCGTGGAGGCGCTTCGCGGTAAGTTGGGCACAAAGCCATAGGCTGCTAAGCCCCTTCTCTTTCACCTCGCAGTGAGTCATCTCACTGCCATCGCCCAGTCCAATTCACCGAGGGACACCGCATACTCAATGGCGTTTTAAATCGTCGAGAATACATTCCAGTCCACATTGGACTTCGCCGTCGACGGATAGGCAATCAGTCTGATCTTTAGCGAGTTCAACAGACTGACAAAAAAGACCAACCGAGTGTAAAGAGCCGCGAAGCCTCCGCATGTCAGTGGGTAAAATAGTGGTCCAACTGCGTCTCATCTCGAGATAAATCGTGGTCGTACCATTGACCCGGAACGCACCTGACCGCATGGTACTAGTGCGTGGGGCCTCTGAGCTAACGACCTGCCTCAGGGAGTACGACTCAACACTCAGAGTGGCCGGAGGAAGGAGTTCGAAGCATGTACGGAATGGTGAATCAAGCGGTTCGCGGCCTCGTAACCAGTAACTTTGGTGAAGATACTTGGCGCACAATATACACCAAAGCACAGGCCCCAGAGTCCTTTCTCGACTTTGAACAATACGACGACGCCGTAACCTATAACCTTGTCGCAGCGAGTTCTGAGGTCCTTGAACTTGATGCGGCAACAGTCTTACGGACATTCGGCAACTACTGGGTGGCCCATGTTGCAACCGTGCGATACGCTGATTTGCTGGATCGAACGGGAACCGACTTTCTGGCGTTCCTTAAGGGCCTTGACCATATGCACAGTCGAATCAAAGTCTCGTTTCCAAACTATACCCCTCCGTCCTTTCGTGTGAAGGTGCTCGACCCATCGACTCTGGAACTCGACTACTATTCCGAGCGAGCGGGCCTTCTCCCCTTTGTCGAGGGTCTGCTTGAAGGACTAAGCACTCATTTTGCGGTGCAACTGACAATCGAACCTGTTCCAGACGATCAGCACCCTATGCCCTGTAAGCGAATGATTGTTCGCTACCACCCCTTGTAGGATGGTTGCTGGTTGAAACCCTTTCCACTAGAGCTCGTCGAGCAATTAACCCCCTTCCTCATTGTTTGGGACAAGGAGACCTTCAAGAACCACGTATCTCAATGTCTTGCCAAACTATGGAATCTGGGCGACACGTCCGAGCTAGCGACTGAAGACCTACAGATTGTCCGCCCAAAGATGGGAGAACTTCGACTCGATTGGCTCTCCGAGTTGACGGATTTAACAATTCATCTGGCGCGACGTGATGCTCCAGAAAACGTCATACGAGGCCAGTTTATCGAGGACGAGGAACGATGGCTCTTTGTTGGAAGTCCGTACATTTTCTCCATCGATGATTTGCACCGCTCCGGACTTCAGATAGGCGACTTACCACTCCATGACTCAACCGGTGACCTTCTCATCGCGGCCGAGACAACCCAAGCCGCCTACCAACAAACCCGAGACAAAGCGAACGAGTTAACTGCGCTGAACGACGAACTTGCTGCCGCCAACCGAATGATGTCCGGGCTGATACCTGCAGAAGTGCGTACCACGCTAGGCTGGGACTCGTCACAAGAGGGTGAACTAGCCGAGCGTATGCTGCTGGTCGGTCACGTGATCGAAAACCTCCAAGCCGCTCTGGACTTCCGGGAGCGTTTCCTTGCGACGATGAGTCACGAACTTCGTACTCCACTCAATGCCATTCTCGGCCTCTCGGAAGCTATCTTAGAGGGTGTCTACGGCGACCTCACAGAAGGGCAAACCCGAGGCCTTGAGACCGTGTTCTCAAGCGGACAGCATCTTCTTAGCCTCATCAACGACGTTCTTGAGATGAGCAAGATAGAATCCGGTGAAGCGACGATTAACCCAAGAGAAACGACCGCACCGCGACTTTGCCAAACAATTATCAAGATGCTCCATGGACTGGCTCGGGAGAAAGACCTCGAACTCGTCTTCGAGGACATCACAGACGGACAACCCTTCGAATGCGACATACGGCGAATCCGTCAGGTCCTAGTGAATCTGGTTGGGAACGCAGTGAAGTTCACAGAGGAAGGGACCATCACCCTCAGTGTGGCGCTTGATAGCGCCACAGAGCGCGTTGAGTTTTCAGTGACAGACACTGGAATCGGCATCCGTCCCCAGGTTTTAGAAGAGATCTTCTCTCCCTTCTATCAAGTGGACCAGAAGCTCAATCGTAATTACGAAGGAACAGGACTAGGCCTCGCCATCTCCAAACACACGGTAGAGATGCACCATGGCGAGATTTCGGTCAGCAGTACACCAGGAGAAGGAAGCCGCTTTAACTTTTGGCTTCCCCGCCAATCGCCCCTTTTAGACGAGGTGGAAGCCGCCCTCGCGGACTTTCAGAAGCAACAAGAGGAAACGGGCCAGTAGATCCTTCACGCAGTGAGAGCATAAAAAAAGGCGGGACTCGTAAGCCCCGCCTTTCGATGTGTCGCTAGGACCGCTGCTTAGTCTCGGCAGCCTTGAATCTCGCCATCACCACTCTCAGCTCGAGAGAGACAGTTTTCAGCCAACGACTCAAGCATGGCTCTCGTTGGAAGGTAGCAGCTTCCGTCGTTGTCGGTCTGGCTGATGAATTTAATGAGTCCAGTCCGCCAAGCCCACAGACGTGCGCCGCTGCCGCTTCCCCAGCTTCCCGGGTCAGAGAAATCATCAACCCAGTTGAAGAAGCTACCCGACCAATTACTCTCATCGCGGAGCCGCACCATGGCTTCGGGCGGATCTTGCATTAGCAACTGGAAACGAAGTGCGGCTGCAGCCATGCATCGCTTGCCTCGGTCCGTTCCACCATTGTAGCCGAAGAGAGGAGACTCTCCTCCAGCCCACTGTTGCCAGAATTCAGTTCCACCCATGTAGAAACCATCCACACGGGGGCGCGGGTAGCTTTCAGGGCTGCGAAGTTCGTCATCGAACGCGACCAACTCAAGGTCGAGGTCGTAAACGGGAGCCCATGGGCTCTCAGCCAAGGCATCTGCACATGGATCTTCTGGCGCCTCAGTAGGCTCAGTACCTGTTTCGGGAGTTGGATCGGTCTCATCCGTTCCCTCGGGATCGGTCTCATCAACTGGGTCGTTATCGTCAGGTACGTCTTGAGGATCCGTTTCATCGGTCGGCTCACCATCACCAGGTGTGTCCGTCGGATCGGTCTCATTCTGAGGATCCGTCTCATCGGTCGGCTCACCGTCACCAGGTGTGTCCGTCGGATCGGTCTCATCCTGAGGATCGGTCTCATCTCCGGGAGCCGGTGGATCCCCGGGGTCCGAGAGATCGGTCACTGGACAACTTGCAGTCTTTGGCAGACCCAGAGCCCCAGTTGCCCCCTCGGCCGGACCGTCTGCTTTGGGATCCGCACCGTATACAGCACTTTCGTAGGCAGCTGTCTCGTAAGGATCAACTTCTGCATCAGCTTGGCAACCAAGAACCAAACTACAAACAACTAAAATGACAGGTGAATTTTTCATAGCGGCCATCTCATCCAATTTGTGCCAACTCGTCAAGATCTCTCAGCCCACCGGAGCTTGAGTCCCGCGTTTGACCGGCGCATTCCCTCCGCGATCGTCCTGTTGACACTGCCGCATCGGCCCCTGCTATGCTCAACTCCGAAACGACCGGCACTCGACCTCACTAGGAGTCATCCGTGAAACACGCCATCCTCCTGATCCTGCTTGCATCCATTCACCTCGGAGGCTGCTCGGATAATGTCACCTCGGACTCACCCTCCGTGGATGTTTTGAGCGACATTAATGACGTCGTAACCAACGATGCGACGACCTCCGACGGACTCGACAACGAGGATAGTGGTCCCGCTGACATCACCGAACCGGACGACGCGGATACGCCCGACCCCTTTGAAGGCGCCGAGGCGTTTATTATCGAGCAAATCAACCAAGGACAAATCCCAGGCTTAGCAGCTGCAGTGACCTACCAGGGAGCGGTTGTTTGGACGGGCGCCTATGGATACGCCAATGTCGAAGACAAGCTAGCGGCAACCGTAAACACTCCGTTCATGCTCGCCTCAGTCAGCAAGACGGTCACAGGCGTCGCCGTCATGCATGCTGTTGAAGACGGCTCTGTCGCGCTTGATGATTCGATTAACGACATACTTCCCTTTGTGGTCGATAACCCCCGAGTTGACGATGAGGTCATCAACCTCCGTCATTTGGTCTCTCATACCTCAGGCATTCGCGATAATTGGGGCAATATGCCCTACTTCGATGGCGACCCAACCGTTCCACTGGGTAGCTATCTCGAGGGTTACCTACTCGAGGGTGGTGAATGGTACGACCCGACGGCAAACTTCTATGACGCCATGCCCGGTGAATCATTCGAATACGGTAACATCGCCACAGCCCTCTCAGGATTCGTTGTTGAGCATGTGACTCAAACGCCCTTTGATGACTATTGTGACACGCATATATTCGATGTCTTAGGAATGGATCATACGGGCTGGTATCTCGCCGACTTTGACGCTACCACCGTCGCCATGCCCTACGAAGTGGTGGGCGGGAACTACAAGACGGACGGCCACTACGGCTACGCAGACTATCCGGATGGTCAATTGCGTAGCAGCATCTCGGATATCGCCCGCTTTCTGGCAACTATCTCGGGTAATGGAGCATTCGACGGGGCGCAAGTCCTGAGCGAGAACTCCCTTGAGGAACTCCTCTCCCCTCAATATCCCAAGGCGAATAGCGGCCAATATGTCTTCTGGTACGAGAGCACCATCGCGGGACGCAAAGTCATCGGTCATAACGGTGGCGACATCGGCGTTGCCACTCAGATTAGCTTCTCACCTGAGACAGGGGTGGGTGTGATCGTCTTGATGAACGTATCCTGGAGCGACAAGGTGACCGCCGCGGCCGAGGCGGTACAGGGCTACCTCTACGACGTAGGAGAGCAGCTCTAAGCATCCAGTACAGCTGGAAGTAGCCTTACTTTAACTTGGACTCAATCGCCTTAGAGCGAGCTTCTGCCTTCTCCCACATTCGTACATAGGCCTCGGCGGAACGAAAGAGTGGCTCTAGCTCCTTATCGCTCATGCCATCGCGCCGTACGTCTTCAATCAGTTCGGGCAGAAGTCCGATATGAATCATTCCTTCCGTATTGAAATCGACCTGCCTATTTCCGAGGAAGGATTGTTCGAATGTGATTTCCCCGTCAAAGGACTGAAAAGGATAGGTCACCGGGTTCGCCTGCGGCTTACCGCATGCCTTGTCGTCACCGAATCGAGGCTTGGGACCTCCAGCGAATCCATTGAGGTCAAACGACAGGGCTTCCGATGGATACCCACCCTTCTCAATGACGGAGGCCACGCTATTGGTGAGCGTTTGCCCCATCGCACCAGGCTTGTCTGGGTTTCCACAACGACCGAACTGGATCCCAACCAATCCGCCAATCTCGTAAATACGGCCATCGTTTGAATTCCCATGTGTTTTCGTTGCGGGGTAATCGTTTTCCTCCAGCATCACATAGGTCTCCGAGAGCGCATGCTGAGGAAGGTGTGCGATATCAATCATCATGCCGCGAGACATCAACTCGTGAATCAGGAACTCTCCAAGCGGCGTCAGACCATGCTGCTGGCAATACTCTCCCTCCAAGGAGGGAGCCGTGATTTCATTGAAGAACGGCAGAAGCGTTCCAACGATGTCGTCAGCAAAACCGCTCATATCCTCCGGAGCAGGCGAGTTGTATTCATCTCGCGGCTTGTTCAAGCCACCAAAGGTCACACCTCCGCCATCAAAGGCTGATGAAATCGACGCACACTCTTCGACGAAATTCCCGTAGTGCCCACTGTTGATGAAGTTACCCAACTCGATGATACCTCCGGAGCCATCGCCGGGACTGAACGCATTATCGTATTTGTGAACAGGGAAGATCACACGAACCTCTTGCTCGTAGTAATGGTCCAATTTGGCCATTACGGACTCCGGTGTGCACTCAGCAAAGCCCTCTTTAGGCGTCAGAAAACAATCAAAAAGGTTGGAGATTTCGATCCCTAATACGACCGCCATCTTTCCTTGGTTAATGACCTCCCGGGCTTCTTTCGGACTTCCCACCACCCGGAACCACCCTTTGCCTGGCCCGCCGGCTTGTGCATCCACGTAACGCTCCAAGTCGTGCGCCTGTGCGATGGCCTGGTCCACACTCACCATGTCGTTGCAGGAATAAAGGGTCTGCTGAGCCCCGGTTCCAACCGTCAACTCGCATAGCACAGAGTTACCTGTCGCGTGTTGTACCAGCAGACGTAAACCTGCCAGATACGCGCGCTCCAACCAGCGGTAGTACATCGTTTGATGCGTTGCGTGCTTCCATGAGTTCGGCCAAGACGTAAACTCGGGATATCCTGCGGTGAAGTGGTTGAACTCATCAAACTCGCCGTTGCTCACCACAGGGAGCAGTGCTTCGACACTGAAACCAACGCCCTGGTCTTCGAAGAAGCCGACGAGGTCCCGGCGTCCGTCCGGTCCGTGGGAGCGGTCGCAGTCGGGCAAGGCGCGCTCGACACCCAAGCGATGGAAGGGTGCTCCGTGAAAGACACCGCCTCCGCCAAACCCCGAGTCCGCCATCATGTGTGAGTGGATTTCAGCGATGCCATAGAGGTCTCCGTCATCCCACGCCCGCGGCTTCACGGTTCCTGTAGCATCGAGTCCCAACTCCGGGAACTCCACGCACCCTTCGGCAGGATGAAGGGTAAT
>MDTD01002802.1_pt1 | contig 19845 bp, 31 predicted proteins | sample 811221 | NCBI WGS metagenome assembly MDTD01 (sample SAMN05326646, study PRJNA326480) | marine metagenome | isolation source: seawater | place: Pacific Ocean: South West | collected 2011
ACCTCTTATAGATATTAATAAAATGAACCAGAAAGCTGCTTACATTTGAAACGGAAGTTTAAAAACACTTAAATTTACATTACATTAAATTGAATGCTTTTTTCCTTTAAGAAAATAGGTTTCTTTTAAAGATAAGAAATGAAATTGTAATAGTTCTTTTTGATTTCTAGTTAGGCGTACGGAATTGAATATTTTATTCAGTTCGTCCGTGCACATTTGTCCTACCGGTTCAGAACGTTCAATATTTTTAATTTCACCGATTTTCAATTCACCACCAACAGAAAAATCAATCTTAACCGAAAAATTAACCTTTCCAAGTGCCTCTATGTTACATTTTGAGAGCTTTTTGTTCATAACATTATTGAAAACATTCACAATCGCGTTTTCAACACTCTCTGATGTAGAAGTGGGTCTATAGTTTTCTTTCTTTTCTTTCTTCTTCGTAGTTCCGATTTCAATTAAATTATTTCATTATTCATTCGCTGTTGAGACACAATAAACGGGACTATATAACTAGTCTTGTATGTTTTGTTATCCTTGCAAATTAAATCTGTTTTATTACATTACACAAGTAACCCGCACCTTGCTAGTCCTCAAAAAATATTCTGAACCGACCAACTATTTGGATTATCTGATGAACTATAGCATTTTACTAATGTTTTCTTCTTTCTGGCACAATAGTTAATATTAATAGGATTATTATTGCATTTTATTCAGTTAAACAACATATTAATAATATTAATGGAAGAGTAAGATATTCAAAATTCATTTGAACTAGTAGTTTAGCTTTCTTAAGTTACTAGTTCAAATGAATTTTGAATATTTTCAACTTATGTTTAACTAATCATTACTTAAACGTAGAGTTGACGTCCTAATCCAATAGCAAAAATAGCTGCAATTAATGCAATCCCCAAAGCTAAAAAAACTTGAGCATCTGTGATCATATTATTTTTATAAGTTTTAATTTTCCTAAATATTTTTAATTCAAATTGATTGAATATTCCAACGTCGATTTAATTTAAAAAATTGGAACTAATTTCACTAATTGAAAATTTTAATAAAGATAAGCCATTATAACTTTTTATATTTTTATTTAAAAACAATTTAGTGGTTATTTATTAACTTCCCAATTTAAACGCATCAACTATTAAACCGTAGATTATACCAATTTTGAAAAACTGCATAATATCTAATACCTTAATTATAGGATAATTTTTATTTGATTTTCGTAATTGGGTCTTAAAATCTATGGAATAGAGAAATTTTGATAAATTTTCAATTGTTGATACGATTAGTGCTGCTCCTACAATGGCCCATTCTTGAAATTCACCAAGTGTAGTATCTAAAATACTTGAAAATAAGAACCCGCTTAAAAAACTAATTAAATTAATAATCATTATTTTTCATGAATTTAGAAGATTCATAAGAAGGAAAGTTCTATATAAACATTTTGTTTCAGATTAATTAAAAATTTTTAATTAATTGGTTAACATAAATTAAAAAACAACAGCTAGAATATAACTATTAGTTAGTACGTTTATTTTTTTTTTCAACCAACATGTCTTTATGACGGATATATTAGATTTACAAATAGTTTCGCCAATATTTGGTGGTAGTACTGGTGGTTGGCTAAGAGCAGCCGAGACAGAAGAAAAGTATGCAATTACTTGGACAAGTAAAAAAGAGCAAATTTTTGAGATGCCAACAAGTGGTTCCGCAATAATGCAACAAGGTGAAAATTTACTTTACCTTGCAAAAAAAGAACAATGCCTAGCATTAGGTACTCAATTGCGTACAGCGTTTAAAATTAACGATTATAAAATCTATCGAATCTTCCCAAACAGTGAAGTCCAGTATTTACACCCTAAAGATGGTGTTTTTCCAGAAAAACTAAATGCTGGCCGATTAGGTGTAGGTAATATTATGCATTCCATTGGTAAAAATCCTCAACCAGTTAATGTTAAATTTACTGGTAAGAATACTTTTGATGGATAAATTTTATTATATTTTGATTATTAAATAATTCATTAGTTAAGGTATAAAAATCGTTAATTAATTTTTAATTAAATAGTTTTTGTTTTAGAACTGAGAAATTTCTCATTAGATACCTTATAATTAAAACTAGTGAATTATTAAGAAATTTTTTATAAAATAATTAGTAAGAAAATTAAAAATTTAGACTAGACATGCTGAAAAATAGATTTTTATTAGGAAGTGTTTTAGCTACTCTTGTTTTTAGTGCTCACGTTTCTGCAGCTAATGCTTTAGAATTGGATGAAGATACGCGAACTGTAACATTAGATAGTAAAGGGAATACTGTAGTTATTAGTACTGAGCAAGTAAAGCGTGGTAAGCGATTATTCAACAATGCTTGTGGAACATGCCATGTTGGTGGTGTTACAAAGACTAACCCTAACGTTGGTTTAGATGTTGAATCACTGAGTTTAGCTACACCACCTAGAGATAACGTTACGAATCTAGTAAGTTATTTTAAGGATCCAATGAGTTACGATGGGACAGATTCAATCGCTGAGCTTCACCCAAGCATTAAAAGTGCAGATATTTTCCCCAAAATGAGATCATTAACTGACGAAGACTTATTCGCCGTGGCTGGTCATATTTTAATTCAACCAAAGGTTGTTAATGAGAAATGGGGTGGTGGTAAAATCTATTACTAATGGTTAGTATTTACTAATAGGCTAGGTATAGTTTTTAAACACTTTTGTTAAATAAAAAATTGCCATTTAACCTGATATTCTCAAACGGATTTATGTGTTAAATGGTAATTTTCTTTGTCTTTAATTTATGTTACTAATTCTCAATAAATGTCTTTATACGTTTGTTTAACCCTGTTGGATTCTTGAAAAGATACAAAGATACTATACTTTAAAAGATATTAAATCTTACCACCCTTTACTTAATGTTATTTAAATTCTATTGGGCCGAGTTGGATTTGAACCAACGTAAGCTATGCTAGCGGATTTACAATCCGCCCCCATTAACCACTCGGGCATCGACCCTCTGTTAATAGGTTAACAGAAGTTACTACTTTTTTCAAACAAAGTATCAATTTAGGGGTAAACACACCTTCTTTTAAATTCAACGCGTCCTTATAATTTTATAAAAGAATATCAGATAAGTTAATACTAAAAAATGGCAAAAGTTATTGGGATTGATCTTGGGACAACAAATTCAGTTGTTGCTGTAATGGAAGGGGGAAAACCAGAAGTAATAACAAATACTGAAGGAAACCGTACAACACCTTCAGTAGTAGCATATACAAAAAAAGGAGATTTACTCGTTGGGCAGATTGCTAAACGTCAAGCGGTAGTTAATCCTGAGAATACATTCTACTCGATTAAGCGTTTTATTGGTCGTAAAACAAACGAGGTTACAGAGGAATTACGTCAAGTATCATATAAAGTTCTTCAAACAGACGAAATTATTAAGCTGGATTGTCCAGCTTTAAATAAACAATTTGCTGCTGAAGAAATTTCAGCTCAAGTTCTTCGAAAATTAGCTGATGATGCAACAAAATATCTTGGCGAAACCGTTAAACAGGCTGTAATAACTGTACCAGCATACTTTAATGATTCGCAGCGACAAGCAACAAAAGACGCGGGTCGAATTGCTGGTTTAGATGTTTTACGAATTATTAATGAACCAACAGCTGCTTCATTATCATATGGTTTAGAGAAAAAAGATAATGAAACGATCCTTGTTTTTGACTTAGGTGGAGGTACATTTGATGTTTCTATACTAGAGGTTGGAGATGGTGTTTTTGAGGTATTAGCAACTTCAGGAGATACACACCTTGGAGGCGATGATTTTGATGAAAAAATTGTTCAATGGTTAGTTCAAGAGTTTAAAAACGCTGAAGGTATTGATCTGACGCAGGATAACCAAGCTCTTCAAAGATTAACTGAGGCAGCTGAAAAGGCAAAGATCGAACTTTCGAATTTAAGCCAAACTTCAATTAATTTACCGTTTATTTCTGTATCTTCAGATGGGCCAAAGCATTTAGAAAAAGATTTAACACGAACAAAATTTGAAGAACTATGTTCGGATTTAATTGCACGTTGTAAGGTTCCAATTAATAATGCGTTAAAAGATGCTGAATTAACACCTGATGCAATTGACCAAAATGTTCTTGTTGGTGGTTCAACACGTATACCAGCTGTACAAGAGTTAGTTAAAGATTTACTTGGTAAAGAACCAAATCAAACTGTAAATCCAGATGAAGTTGTTGCAGTGGGTGCTGCAGTTCAAGCTGGTGTATTAGGTGGTGAGGTTAAAGATATATTATTGCTTGATGTGACTCCACTATCTTTAGGAGTTGAAACATTAGGTGGTATCACAACTAAAATTACACCAAGAAACACAATTATACCAACTAAAAAATCAGAGACATTTTCGACAGCTGTTGATAATCAACCAAACGTTGAAATTCATGTGTTACAAGGTGAAAGAGAATTAGCAAAAGATAACAAAAGCTTAGGGACATTCCGTTTAGATGGCATAGCTTCTGCACCACGTGGTGTACCACAAATTGAAGTTACGTTTGATATTGATGCAAATGGTATTCTATCTGTAACTGCAAAAGATAAAGCCACAAATAAGCAACAATCAATTACTATAACTGGAGCCTCAACATTACCAAAAGAAGACGTTGAACGAATGGTAAATGAGGCTGAAGCAAATGCTGCAGCAGATAAAGAAAAATCAGCTCAAATCGAAACAAAAAACCAAGCTGATTCTACTTGTTATCAAACTAAGAAGCAAATTGAAGAGCTTGGTGAAAATATTGAGCCAAGTGAAAAAGAAAAAGTAGAGTCATTAGTTAATCGTTTAGAAACGGCCATTCAATCGGATGACACAGCTTCTATGAAGTCATTAATTGAAGAAATCAATCAAGTAATGATGGGGATTGGACAAAAGGCTTATGGCCAAACGGGAACGAAAGATAATAACGATTCACAAACAATTGAAACTGATTTTTCAGTTGGAAACTAAATTTCCTAATATGTAAAATTTGGCTCAGGAACACAATATATGGTCAACTAAAAACTCTTTAGAAAGAGTTTTTAGTTGACCTTACTTCTTTAAGGGATATTATTCTTTTTTATCCACTACAAGATTTCTAAATTCTCGTATAGAAACAAGTGCGGCATTATTCTGATCTATTAAAAATCTTAGGTTTTTATTCTTAATAGGTTTTGGTTAGGGGGAAAATTGTTTTCAATAACTCTATTTACTATTAGATTGCAGTCTTACTTCTAAACCTAGACAAATTCGTTAAATCTACTTTATAATACAAGCGTACTTCCCTATTTTTGGGAAAGTCGAGAAAATTTATATAAATGTAAATTTTGCATTGTTTAATCATTAGTTAATAAAGATTCGATATGTCTATTGGCTTATTTGGTAGGAAACTCGGAATGACTCAAATATTTTCTGATGATGGTACATCCATTCCAGTTACCCTTATTAAAGCAGAAAATTGTCAGGTGAGTCAGATAAAAACAATTGATACGGATAGTTATAATGCAATTCAAATTTCGTATGTTGAACAACCTTTGCATAAATTAACTAAACCACAAGCAGGCCATCTAAAAAAATCAGGTATTAAGGGGTTTAAATACTCAGGTGAATTCAAAGTTGATGATCCAAGCAGCTACAAGTTAGGGCAGATGATTAATGTAGATATGTTTACTTCTGGCCAAAAAGTTAATGTAACTGGTAAGAGCATCGGTAAAGGTTTTGCCGGCAACCAAAAACGCCATAATTTTAGCCGTGGTCCAATGACACATGGTTCAAAAAACCATCGATTACCAGGTTCTATTGGTGCAGGTAGTACACCAGGTCGTGTATACCCTGGAAAAAAGATGGCTGGTCAATTGGGAAATAAGACTGTAACAATTAAAAATAGCGAAGTTTTGTTTGTTAGCACTTCAGAAAATATTCTGATTTTAAAAGGGTCATTACCAGGAAAAAAAGATAATTTATTACGAATCTCATCTGTCGAGTAAATTCTTACTTTTGCCGATGGGTTTAAACACACAATTAATCTATTGACTAGTATTTAATTATATATCCATGACCTTAGCTCAAAACTCTTTTATTTCGTTGATAAAATTCCCAATTTTAACTGAGAAAACGATTCAACTTTTACAAAGTAACCAATATAGTTTTGCTGTAGATAGAAAAGCAACTAAACTTTCCATTAAAGCTGCAATTGAGGAGCTTTTTGACGTTAAAGTAGTATCAGTGAATACTTCTTTACGACCGTTAAAACGACGTCGAGTTGGAAAATTCATTGGCCAAAAAGCTCGTCATAAACGAGCAATAGTAACACTTGCACCTGAAAATTCAATCACATTCTTTGAAGAAAACTAAGGTCAGTTAAAGTATTTAAAGTTTTAATAGTCGATTATATACACATAATTTTTTATGGCAATTCGTTTGTATCGGGCATATAGTCCAGGCACACGTTCCCGCTCCAGTTTATTTTTTGATGAAATTACAAAGAATAAACCTCAGAAAGCTTTAACTTTTGGTAAAAAATCGAGCGGTGGGCGAAACAATCGTGGTGTAATTACACTTGGAAATCGCGGTGGCGGACATAAGAGAAAATACCGAGTTATTCATTTTAATAGAAAAGAATCCAACCCGAATGCTGACCTTGGAGTAGTTACAGCAAAAGTAGCAAGTATTGAATATGATCCAAATCGTAATGTCCGCATTGCATTATTGCATTATCAAGATGGTACAAAAAGATATATTCTGTGTCCCCGTTCATTAAAGGTAGGTATGACTGTTTCATCTGGAATAAATTCACCTATTGAGATTGGTAGTGCGATGCCATTATCAGCAATGCCTTTAGGTAGTACCATTCATAATGTTGAATTGACACTAGGTAAAGGTGGTCAACTTGCACGTGCGGCAGGAACTTATGCACAATTAATTGCTAAAGAGGGTAATTTTGTTACTTTAAAACTACCTTCAGGTGAAATACGCTTGGTTCACAATCGTTGTTATGCTACATTAGGCCAAGTTGGTAATATTGAATTTGCAAATATTCGTTTAGGTAAGGCGGGTCGTAATCGTTGGTTAGGACGTCGACCACATGTTCGTGGTGTTGTACAAAACCCAATTGACCACCCACATGGTGGTGGAGAAGGTCGATCACCAATTGGTCGTGCGCGACCAGTAAATCCTTGGGGGAAACCTGCGCTCGGTATTAAAACACGTAAATCGACCAAAGCAAGTAGTAAATATATACTTCGTTCACGTCGTTAGATCAGCGGTTATTATAAAAATAATAATATTTATTCAGATGGCACGTTCTTTAAAAAAAGGCCCGTTTGTGGCCTCTTATGTCATGGAAAAAGTTGAAGAAATGAACGCATCAGGTAAAAAGGAAACTTTTCAAACTTGGTCTCGTGCATCAACTATTCTTCCAAATATGATCGGTCACACTTTTGCTGTTTATAATGGTAGACAGCATATACCAGTTTTTGTAACTGATCAAATGGTTGGACATAAATTAGGTGAATTTTCACCTACTCGTACATTCCGTTCACACATTAAAAAGGATAAAAAATCCAAGCGTTAGACTTTACGTATTTTAGTTTTATGGGTAAGAATTCTTTGCAAAATAATGAAATCAGAGCTGTTTCTAAGTATATTCGAATGTCACCAAGTAAGGTACGTCGTGTTCTTAGACAAATACAAGGAAAAAGTTACAAGGATGCACTTATCCTTTTAGAGTTTATGCCGTACGCATCGTGTGAACCAATTATCAAGGTTTTACGATCTGCAGCCGCAAATGCTCGTCACAATATGGATCTTAATGAAACTGATCTATTTGTAAAATCTGCATTTGCTAATCAAGGTCCAGTAATGAAGCGTTTTCGTCCTCGTGCTCAAGGTAGAGCATATCGGATTTTGAAAGCAACATCACACATAACAATTGTGATGTCATCTTAATGTACATCATATAATTAGAATTTTAATTTAAGGTATTTTTGTGGGACAAAAAACACATCCAACGGGTTTTCGAATCGGTATTAATAAACCATATAGTTCAACATGGTTTGCAAACTATGGTGTATTTAGTAAGGTTTTGCAAGATGATTATAGGATCCGACAATTTTTTGAAAAGGAATGGCATTCAGTTTACAATAAAGCTGGTATTGCTAAATTAGAAATTAAAAGAAAAGTTAATCAGATCGAGTTATTGTTTCATGCTACTCGACCAAAATTAATTGCTACAGGGTCTGAAGAAACACTATCAATTGATAATGTACTTTTAAAGCTAAAAAGTAGTCTTAAAGAATCGAAAAAAATTCGAGTTAAGGTTATCCAGATTGCTAAAAGTGAAAATGAAAGTTTACTGGTTGCTCGTTCTTTAGCAGACCAGTTAGAAAAGCGAGTAGCTTTTCGAAAAGCAATGCGCCAGATTTCGCAACGTCTTCAAAAAAGTGGAGTTAAGGGTTTCAAAATTCAAGTCTCTGGCCGTTTAAACGGTGCTGAGATCGCAAGAGCTGAATGGGTTCGTGAAGGTCGTGTTCCTCTTCAAACGATTAGAGCCGATATTAGTTATGCGACATATGAAGCTTTAACTACCTATGGGATTTTAGGGATCAAAGTCTGGATCTTTGATAAAGAAATTATCCCTAGTTAAATAATTTGTTAAAAATTTATAAAACAGATAGTCATGTTACTTCCTAAGAGAACTAAATTCCGTAGATTACATCGAGGAAGACTAAAAGGAATCGCAACAAAATCAAATACTGTTGTTTTTGGTGATTTCGGAATTCAGGCGTTAGAGCCAGTTTGGTTAACATCTCGACAAATCGAGGCAACACGTCGAAGTATTACGAGGTATGTTCGTCGTTCGGGGAAAATTTGGATTCGTGTTTTTCCAGATAAACCAATTACCGAGCGTGCAGCCGAATCACGAATGGGATCTGGAAAAGGTGCAGTGAGTTATTGGATTGCAGTTATCAAGCCTGGACATATTCTTTTTGAAATAACTGGACTTGAAAAGAAAGCTGCTTACAAAGTTTTACGAACAGCTTCTTATAAGTTACCTATCAAAACAAGGATTGTCACTCGTGAAAATTTAAAGACTTCATAATAATCTTATTAAATCGATTTTTATAATAAATGGTCGTAAAAGAGAAAATAGGGATCGTCGTTAGTGATAAGATGCTCAACACGCGTATTGTGGCTGTAAGCGATCGAATTGTCCACAAGCAGTATAAAAAAGTTGTTACTACTACTAAACGTTATGCTGTTCATGATTCAGAGTTTAACTCTAAAGCAGGTGATAAAGTGCGTATTAAACAAACTGTTCCAATTAGTAAAACTAAAACTTGGACAATCACAAGTATATTGAGAAAATCTTCAACTTAAACTTTAGAAATGATACAACCACAAACGTGTTTAAAAGTTGCCGATAATAGTGGGGCAAAGAAATTAATGTGTATTCGAGTTCTTGGTAGTAATCGACGTTATGGTTTTGTAGGCGATGTTATTATTGGTGTTGTTAAAGATGCTACACCTAATCTTACAGTGAAACGATCTGATGTCGTTCGCGCTGTTATTGTGCGAACTAAGCATTCAATCACACGAAAAGATGGTACACGCTTACGATTTGATGATAACGCTTCGGTAATTATTAACAAAGAGAATAATCCTCGTGGGACTAGGGTTTTCGGTTCCATTGCCCGTGAACTTAAAGAAAAGGGTTTTACAAAAATTGTTTCCTTAGCACCTGAAGTATTATAACGTGGGTACAAAAAATTTTCACTTATAAAAGTAGTGTAAATAATATTTGGATGAAAAGAGATTTAAAAAGTTTTTACAAACAAACAATTGTGCCATCACTAATAAGCGAATTTGGCTACAAAAATATTGAACAGGTACCAAAAATAACAGCCATCTCAATTAATCGAGGGTTTGGTGAAGCAGCAAAAAATTCAAAAGAGCTTGATATTAGTGTAAAAGAAATGGCTATTGTTACCGGTCAACAACCGATAATTAATAAAGCACGAAAATCAGTAGCCGGGTTTAAAATTCGGGATGGCATGCCAGTTGGTTTATCGGTTACCTTACGTAATGAGCGTATGTACGACTTTTTGGCTAGGTTAATTCATATTGTTTTACCACGAATAAGAGATTTTCGTGGTATTAGTGCCAATGGTTTTGATGGGCGTGGTAACTATAGTGTAGGTCTAAAAGATCAGCTCATTTTCCCAGAAATTGAGTACGATGATGTTAATCAACTTCGAGGTTTTGATATTACTTTGGTTACAAGTGCTAAAACAGATGAAGAAGCCTTGGCCTTATTAAAGGGTATTGGGATGCCTTTAGCGAATGTATAGTATAAATTAATTAAAAAAAAATTGATCTCATGACTAATGATACGGTAGCCGATATGCTAACACGTATTCGTAATGCAAATTTGGCAAGACATCAAATTGTTGCAATTCCTTCTACGAAAATGACAAAAGCAATCGCAAAAGTTCTATTTGATGAAGGTTTAATTGATTCGTTTGAGGAATTAAATAATGGTTTGAGAGGATCACTTTTGTTATCTCTTAAATATAATGGGTTTGAAAGAAAACCTGCTATTGAAAAGATACAGAGAATCAGTAAACCAGGTTTACGTGTATATAGTAGTAGTAAAAAGATGCCCCGTGTTTTAGGTGGGTTTGGTACTGCTATCGTTTCCACATCGCGTGGTTTAATGACTGATAGACAAGCACGTAGTCATTCTATTGGTGGCGAAATTTTATGTTATATTTGGTAAATTTGAGGTGAATTATGTCTCGTATAGGTAAACGATCTATTGAAGTACCACAAAAAGTTAAAGTAAAACTTGAAAAACAAAAGGTCTCTGTTGAAGGACCAAAAGGAAGTTTGTTTCGAATTTTACCATCAGTTATATGTTGTACGTTGGATGAGGAAAATAACAAGCTTTTTTTAGAAAAGGCGGAAGATAGCAGGTTAGCCCAAGCGTTATATGGATTATCACGTACATTAGTAGCAAATATGATAATAGGTGTTTCTAGTGGGTTTTCTAAAAAATTACAAATTTCTGGAGTTGGTTACCGAGCCCAATTAGAAGGAACAAATTTAATTTTAAATATGGGTTATAGCCATCCCGTTAAAATGATTCCACCACCTGGCGTATCGGTGGCTTTAGAAGGTCAAACGACTATCATCGTATCTGGCATCGAGTTAGATATCGTTGGTGAATTTGCTGCTAAGATAAGATCTGTTCGCCCTCCTGAGCCTTATAAAGGGAAAGGTATTGCTTATGATGGAGAGTACATACGTCGTAAAGCAGGTAAAACAGGTAAGTAAAGTCTTAAAAAAGAATTTGCGTAAATGAAATAATTAAATATGATACAACCTAAAAAATCAGGTAAATTACAAAACCCAAAAACAGATTGGCAAGAACGTGTTGTTGCAATACAGCGTGTAACGAAAGTAGTTAAAGGTGGTAAAAAAATGAGCTTTCGAGCTGTGGTTGTAGTTGGTAATGAACAGGGTAAAGTTGGGGTTGGAGTTGGTAAAGCTGGTGATGTGATCACAGCGGTGAAAAAGGGTGTAACAGATGGAAAAAAACATGTTATTGTTGTACCTTTAACCGGAGCAAATTCAATTCCTCATGCAACAACTGGTCGATTTGGAGCTGCAAAGCTAGTTTTACGACCATCTGCTCCCGGTTGTGGAGTAATTGCAGGTGGATCAACGCGAACTGTTCTTGAACTTGCGGGTATAAAAAATATATTATCAAAGCAACTTGGATCTAACAATCTATTAAATAATGCCCGAGCTACAATTGAAGGCTTAAGTTCACTACGCTCATACAATTTATAACCTATCAATTCAAAATAATGAATTTATTTACTTAATGGAACAATCAGAAACAATAGTTCTTTTAAAGGCAAAAATTACAAAAATTTTATGCCTTTTATTACTTGTTCGCTTAGGTTTATATATTCCAATACCAAGCGTAGATTTGGATATATTCGCACAAAATCAAAGTATTAACCCAGTTTTCAATTTTGCTAAAACACTAACTGGAAGTTCGTTTTTGGGTATCGGAGCACTAGGTATTTTACCTTATATTAATGCTTCTATTATTATCCAATTATTAATCCCTGTTATCCCAAAATTGGAACAATTACAAAAAGAAGAGGGTGAATTTGGGCGACAACAAATAACTCGTTATACCCGTTATTTAGCATTTGTGTGGTCAATCTTTTTAAGTATTGGTATTGCATTTTTCCTAATAAGACCAGTTGTTTTTGACTGGAATTTTATACTGGCGCTAAAAATAATTCTATCTCTCATCACTGGTTCGATGCTCTCAATGTGGTTTTCTGAGCTAATTACAGAAGAAGGTCTTGGTAATGGTTCATCCATGCTAATATTTATAAATATCGTTGGTAGTATCCCTAATAGTTTTGCTAGTATTAATAATACATTATTTGACAATGCAGCATATCTAAGTAACTTTGCAACCCTGTGTAAGGCTTTAGTATTTTACCTTTTCGTTGTAACAGTAGTTATTGTTTTTCAGGATTCATATAAAAAAATTGGTATCATATCAGCAAAACAATTAACCGGTGACTATGTTGGTCAAGCTCAAAAAATCTCAGAGCTAAAGAATACTTATATCCCGTTGAAAGTTAATCAAGGTGGAATAATGCCACTAGTTTTTAGTTCTACAATTGCAGTATTTCTGACTTATCCTCTACAATTATTTATAAATTCTGGTTTTATTGGAAATCAAACCCTTTCAGCTAATCTATTATCTTTTTATTCAATTACGCTAAATATTGTTCTTGTTGTTTTCTTTAGTTGTTTTTATGCTGCTCTAGTATTAAAGCCAGAAGATATTTCACAAAATTTAGCAAAAATGGCGTATAGTATCCCTGGAATACGTCAAGGTAAAGAAACAACAAGATATTTGGAGAAAACAGTAGCACGGTTATCTTTTATAGGTGGCCTTTTCTTGTCATTTTTAGCTCTTTTCCCATTAATAGTTGGTAACGTGGTAAAAGTTAGTATCTTCAAAAATGTAACCTCATTATTGATTTTAATTGGAGTTATTACCGATGTGACTTCGCAAATTCGTGGTTACCTTGTATCGCGTAAATACGAAGGGTTTAAACAATCAAATTAATAGACTTTTTGAAGTTATTGGGTTAGCATTATGTATAATAATATTGCTGCACATTTAAGTTTATTTTAAATAGGCATAAAAGAAATATTTAGTAAGGACAATTTTTTTATGAAAGTTGTGAGTTCAATTGGAAATTTGAAAAATCGATCAAAAGACTGTCAAGTTGTTAAGCGGCGTGGTCGTATTTATTTAATAAATAAAACTGACCCACGTTTAAAAGTAAGACAAGGTCGAGCAAAAATGAAAAGAAAATAAACAAAATAATCGATGGTACGTATTTCAGGAGTGGATCTTCCACGTAATAAGCGAGTTGAAATTGGTTTAACTTATGTTTTTGGAATTGGCCGAACGAGTGCAAAACAAATCTTAGAGGCAACAGGTATATCTCCCGATACACGTTGTATAAATTTAACAGATGAGGAGATTAATGTATTACGAACATTTATCGACGATAATTATCAAACAGAAGGTGATTTAAGACGTGTTTATTCATTAAATATTAAGAGATTAACTGAAGTTGGTTCTGCAACTGGACGCCGTCATCGTGTTGGATTACCAGTTCGCGGTCAACGAACACGTACAAATGCCCGAACTCGTAAAGGGAAAATTAAAACTGTAGCAGCGAAGAAAAAAGCTCGATAAGCATTTTACAATTTAATCACAAATAACAATTTATTTATGGTGAAACAAATCAAACGATTTAATAGTAAGAAGTCCAAAAAGGCTCCAGGGTTTGGCGTTACTCATGTTAAGTCGACATTTAATAATACAATTGTTAATATTACAGATAAACTAGGGAACACACTTTTTTGGGCTTCTGCAGGTGGTAGTGGTTTTAAAGGCGCGAAAAAGGGAACACCGTTTGCTGCTCAGTCAGCCGCAGAAAAAGCTGGCTCTTTAGCCTACGAACAAGGAATGCGTCAAACTGAAGTTATCGTAAGTGGACCAGGTAGTGGACGTGAAACAGCTATCCGAGCATTACAAGGATGTGGTTTAGAAGTTGTATTAATTAAAGACATTACACCAGTGCCTCATAATGGTTGTCGCCCACCTAAAAAAAGACGTGTTTAAAAAACTTCATTGAAATTCTATTTTTTTGTCGATACGTTTTAACTTATGGCTCAAATTCAGTGTTTAGACTCAAAAATTGAACATGCAACAAGTATTCTGGCAAAATTATGTATTGAACCGTTAACAAAGGGTCAAGGAGTTACAGTTGGTAATGCTTTACGAAGAACTTTACTTTCTGATATTCCAGGTATAGCAATAGTAGGTGTTCATATTAATAATGTTAACCATGAATTTTCTACAATCCCTGGTCTGCGTGAAGATGTTATTGAAATCCTTTTAAATTTAAAACAAATCGTTTTTAAAGGAACTCTTAACGAGTCAGTAATTGCAAGACTTGAATTTCAAGGTCCTGGTATTGTTACTGCACAAGACTTTAATTTACCAAACGGAATTACATTAGTTGAACCTACTCAATACATCGCTAGTATAACAGGCCAAACTACATTGGAAATGGAAATTTTAATCGAATCTGGCTATGGTTATTTGGTAAGCGAGCAGTTTATTAATCGACTTCCCAAAAGTTTTCTAGCTGTTGATGCCGTCTTTATGCCAGTACGAAAGGCGAACTTTTTTGTTGAAACCTCACGAACTACTGCGTTTTCTACTTCAGAAAGTGTAATTTTTGAAATTGAAACAGATGGCAGCATTGAACCATTAGCAGCAATTAACCATGCCATATCAACATTAGAACATCTTTTTTCATCATTTAAAGTTAATTCTATCTCTTCTTCATCACAGCCAGTATTAGTTGAAGAAGCAGAAACACCAAATGGATTTGATAATGTACTATTGGCAGATTTATTACTATCAGTACGTGCATATAATGCACTAAAACGTGCTAATATTCACAATCTAAGCGAGTTGCTAAAATATTCCAAAGAAGACTTACTAGAACTAAAAAATTTCGGCCAGAAATCAGCAGATGAAGTTTGTGAAAGTTTACAAACTAATTTTGGTATTTCACTGACAAAATCTAATAAAGATACAAATTAAATTAGTATCAACGACGGATAAGAGGCAAGATAAATTTTATTTACCAATAATCTAAAGTATCTTTGAACTTAAAACGATAACGTTATAAACATCTAACTATTTTATTCATATAAAGAAAGAACAAATAACATTATGTCTTTCAATACTATCGGTACACAACCAGTATATTTTGGAATTGGTCGTAGAAAAACATCAGTTGCTAAAGTTACTTTAATTCCAGGCAATGGTTCATTAATAGTAAATCATAAGCCTGGTGCACTATACTTGAATTATAATTCACAGTATATTAACTCTTCTAAAGCCCCATTAACTGCTCTAGGGCTGGAAAATTCATATGATATTATTGTTAATACTCATGGTGGAGGTCTAAGGGGTCAATCAGACGCTATTAAATTGGGAGTTGCGCGTGCTTTATGCTACATTTCAGATGAAAATCGTGAACAATTAAAACCTGCAGGCTTTCTTATGCGCGATGCACGTGCAAAAGAAAGAAAAAAATATGGTTTACGTAAAGCTCGAAAAGCACCACAATATTCAAAACGTTAATTTATTATATTATGCCGAAAAATTCAATTCATCCAGAGTATTATTCCAATGCTAAGGTTTATTGCGACGGCCAACTAGTTATGAAAGTGGGCTCAACAAAACCAGTATTAAAAGTGGATATCTGGTCAGGGACACACCCTTTTTACACAGGCTCACAAAAACTTATTGATACAGAAGGCCGTGTAGAACGCTTCATGCGCAAGTATGGAATCGATGATCAAGTTTAGAAAAAAAAATTATGCCAACGATACAACAATTAGTTCGGTTTGAGCGTGTAACTAGTAAAAAAACTAGTAAGTCGCCAGCTTTAAAAAGCTGCCCCCAACGACGTGGAGTTTGTACAAGAGTGTATACTACAACTCCTAAAAAACCTAATTCAGCACTCCGAAAAGTTGCTCGTGTTCGCTTAACTTCCGGATTTGAAGTTACTGCATATATTCCAGGAATGGGACACAATATTCAAGAGCATTCAGTTGTTTTAATTCGTGGTGGTCGTGTTAAAGATCTTCCAGGCTGTCGTTATCATATTGTTCGTGGAACATTAGATGCAGGTGGTGTAAAAGACCGTAGAAACGGCCGTTCGAAATACGGTGGGAAAAAACCGAAAGGTTAATTTATAAGATAAAGAAAAATTTTTAATTAAGTCTAGGTTATGTCACGACGAAATAGAGCCAAAAGAATTTTGGCCGAACCAGATCCTATTTATGGAAGCCGTTTGGTAAATTTATTAGTTGCTCGGATCTTAAAATCTGGTAAAAAATCAATTGCTCAAAAAATTGTTTATAATGCATTAGAAATTATTACAACAAAAACAGAAGAGAATCCGATTTTGGTTCTAGAAAAGGCAGTAAAAAATGTAACTCCTCAAGTTGAAGTGAAAGCACGACGTGTTGGAGGATCAACATATCAAGTGCCAATTGAAATTCGTGCGTATAGAGGAACTAACATTTCTCTTCGCTGGCTTCATGAAGCCGCCAGTACTCGTTCTGGAAAAAGTATGGCTTTCAAGTTAGCAAATGAACTTATTGATGCATCAAAAGAGAGTGGTAACGCCATCAAAAAACGAGAACAAACCCATCGAATGGCAGAAGCTAATAAGGCTTTTGCGCACTTTCGTTATTAGGGTATAACTAATTAATTTCAGTTTCGCCAAAAGTATTATAAAAGAACACATATTAAGAATAAAGTAGAATGGCAAGAGAAAAATTTGAACGAGTAAAACCACATGTAAACATTGGTACTATTGGGCACGTTGATCATGGAAAAACAACACTAACAGCAGCAATTTCTGCTACATTAGCTATTAATAGTGCAAAATCTGCGAAAAAATTTGATGAAATTGATTCTGCACCTGAAGAAAAAGCTCGTGGTATTACTATTAACACAGCACACGTTGAGTATGAAACAGAAACACGTCATTATGCTCACGTAGATTGCCCTGGGCACGCTGATTATGTAAAAAATATGATTACTGGTGCAGCGCAAATGGATGGAGCAATCCTAGTTGTTTCAGCCGCTGACGGTCCAATGCCCCAAACTCGTGAACATATTTTACTTGCTAAACAAGTTGGTGTACCGCATCTAGTTATATTTTTAAATAAAGCTGATCAAGTTGACGATGAAGAGCTTTTAGAACTTGTTGAATTAGAAGTACAAGAACTTTTAGAAAACTATGATTTCCCAGGTGACGAGATTCCATTTGTTTCAGGATCAGCTTTAATGGCATTACAAGCTTTAGAAGGTGGATCAAAAGAACGAGGGGAAGACAAGTGGGTTGACCTAATTTTTAAACTAATGGACTCGGTTGACGACTATATACCAACACCAGAACGTGATACTGAAAAAACATTCCTGATGGCGATTGAGGATGTGTTCTCAATTACAGGGCGAGGGACGGTAACGACTGGTCGAATTGAACGAGGTATACTTAAAGTTGGTGATACTGTTGAAATCGTTGGTTTAAAAGATACCCAAACATCAACAGTAACTGGTATCGAAATGTTCCAAAAAACATTAGACGAAGGTATGGCAGGAGATAACGTCGGTATTTTAATTCGAGGTATTCAAAAGACAGATGTTGAACGAGGTATGGTAATTGCACAGCCTGGTACAATCACACCTCATAAAAAATTCGAAGCTGAAGTTTATATTCTTAACAAAGATGAAGGTGGTCGTCATACACCATTCTTTACTGGTTACCGACCACAATTTTATGTTCGTACAACAGATGTTACTGGTACGATTGTTCAATTTACTGGTGATGATGGAAGTGTTGCAGAAATGGTTATGCCAGGGGATCGAATTAAAATGACTGCTGAATTAATTAACCCTATTGCAATTGAGCAAGGGATGCGTTTTGCAATTCGAGAAGGTGGTAGAACTGTAGGTGCTGGTGTTGTTTCAAAGATTTTAGATTAATAACTAAAGATTTTATAAAATGAGCTTATTAAATTTTAAGTCAAAAACACTTCGAATTTCATTAAAAGCTTATGAACCATATTTACTTGATGATTCGTGCCATCGAATAATTGAGTCAATTCGTTCAAGTGGTACTGAAGTAACAGGTCCCGTACCATTACCTACGAAACGCCGTATTTACTGTGTACTTCGATCACCACACGTAAATAAAGATTCGAGGGAACATTTTGAAATGCGTACTCATAAGCGACTAATTGATGTACATTCTCCATCCGAGAATACAATGGAAAACTTAAGAAATTTAGACATCCCATCTGGTGTAGATGTTGAAGTTAAAAGTTTAATGCCATAGGAAAATTTAAACTTCTCAATTATAAACTATAATTGAGAGGTTTAAATTCATAAAAACGTTGAAGAAAAAATAATAATTTTAGTTTAGTATTCGAAACTATATCAGCTCTTTTAGCAGCTTCGAAAGGTGACGTGGCTGTTCGGGTTGCTGTTAATATCAGGTCATGAGGTGCGGGCACGGTGTGATCCGATGACATAACCTATGCATACCGCACTGACTGATATACACTTGAATCCTTTCGTATGCCAACCAACACTGTAACAATCATCTGATTCAGCGGTGCAATTATAATCACTAACAGCAGCTAGCGGAGTCGCAATTCTAGAGTGGAACCATTAGCTACCAGGAATCAGACAAACGGTACGGTAAGTAATTTCCTCAATGTACGTGGCTAAAAGAACGGCAACCGTTACATTTCCGGTCCAACCAGGTAAACTCACTCCACGTCAGGTATAGGGTTAGGAGCTGCTACAGCCAATGAAGGACATAAAAATAAATCCAAATATTGCATTGCGAGGATTTACGATTGATTTTACCTTGTTTAATACTAGTTGTATTTTTTGAAAACCTTTGTGATTTCTTTTTGCACCAGCTTTAACTAAATTCCAAACGCGGTCACGTTTGCATAATCTTTTGTTAGCCATTTTGCATTAAGTTATTTATTTTTTTTATCGTACGATGAAATATGTAATTTATGCGTACCTAGTATAAGGCTGCCTTACCAAAATGCAGAATACGTATTACTTTTGTAAACCAAAGTAATACGTATTCTGCATTTTGGTAATCGATATTTATAGACAGCCGATCCCACGTTTAAGGGTTTTTGGTAACAAATTAACTACTTTTTGAATATTCGAGTATCTAAAATATATTCTCAGTACTTATTTACTATGAGAATAACAACATACATAGAATTTGTTCCAATATTTTTATTTCTAAGATTCCATTAAACGGGACTGACGGGACTCGAACCCGCAACTTCCGCCGTGACAGGGCGGTGCTCTAACCAATTGAACTACAATCCCTTTATATTGTATATACCGCAATATTAACTTTCATTATTGAACTTTGTCAAGTAAAAAAAGGTTAAAATAAAGGGTTGACATATTGTGCGTATAGAGACTATTATTAATTCAGGTTAAATATTAATTAATTTATTTATTTGAATACCATGGAGAGTTTGATCCTGGCTCAGGATGAACGCTGGCGGTATGCTTAACACATGCAAGTCGAACGAAAGTTTTATACTTTAGTGGCG
>MDTD01115736.1_pt1 | contig 19843 bp, 20 predicted proteins | sample 811221 | NCBI WGS metagenome assembly MDTD01 (sample SAMN05326646, study PRJNA326480) | marine metagenome | isolation source: seawater | place: Pacific Ocean: South West | collected 2011
GTTCGGGGAATTAGACTCGCGCAAGGTGACAGGGTCATATCATCTGCCATTATTAAATCAATGAATGTTACAACTGAAGAAAGGGCCGCATACCTCAAAATGAGTAGAGCTGTTCGCGGTGACATAGACTCTGAAAATGATGAAAATGAGGAAAACGTCGAAAATATAACTCCAGCAATCCTATCTGATGAAAAGTATGCTGAAATGGGCGCATCCGAGCAGTTTGTTTTATCTATATCCAATAATGGTTATGGGAAGCGGACATCAACGTTTGAATACAGAGTCACCGGGAGAGGGGGCAAAGGCATTATTGCTATGGTTGTAAATGATCGAAACGGAAACATTGCAGACTCATTCCCGGTTGACTCCACAAATCAAATTATACTTGTAACAAATAATGGAAAATTAATAAGATGCCCCGTTGACGATATTAGAATTGCTTCGAGATCAACACAGGGTGTAAAGATATTTGATGTAGATGACCAAGAGCAGGTAGTTTCTGTGGAGCGCTTAGGTGATCTTGAATCAGACGAAGACGATGGAGCCGGAGATGAATAGATGTTTTTTCCCTGGATCTTTTGACCCTTTCACTTTTGGACACAAGAATATTATTGAAAAAGCATCAGTAGTCTCCGAACATATAATAATTGGGATTGGCCAGCATCACGAAAAGAATTCTCTAATAGATATTAATGCAAGAGAGTCTATGTTAAATGAGTCAATTAAATCTATAAAGGCACCAAATACAAAAATTGATGTAATTATTTTTGATAGCCTTCTGGTAAAGGCAGCAAAGGATAACCAATGTAATATAATTATACGTGGTATAAGAGATACATCGGATCTCAATTACGAATTACGAATGTATAATACAAACAGGACAATCGAACCAAATATTGAGACATTATTTATACCAACAGATAATGATCTAAATCATGTTTCATCAAGCTTAGTAAGGCAAATTTATAAACTTGGTGGTTCAATTGAGTCTTTAGTACCAGATAACATAAATAAATACTTGATAAAGAACATCAATTCCATTACCAAATAAAATTATGTTTATAAAGAAATTTCTGATATTAATAACCTTAATTATATTTACTGGAGTCTCGATGGCCGAAAATACAAAAGAAAAATTATTAATTGAACTATCGCATGGTGATGTAATAATTGAATTACACAGTGATATAGCACCACTGCATGTTGAGCAAATAAAGACCCTAGCCAGAGATGGTTTTTATGACGGGATAATATTTCATCGAGTCATAGACGGTTTTATGGCTCAAACTGGGGATCCAACAGGGACTGGTATGGGTGGTTCTGATTACCCAAATATCAAAGCTGAATTTTCTAGCAAACCATTTGATAGAGGTACCGTCGGAATGGCAAGGTCAAGTAATCCCAACAGTGCTAATAGTCAGTTTTTTATTTGCTTCCAGCCTGCGCCTTTTCTCAATCAACAATACACCGTTTGGGGTACTGTTATAGAAGGAATGGAAAATGTTGATAAGATAGCTCGAGGTGAGCCTCCGGCAAACCCTGACTCTATGATCAAAGTGACATTAATAGAGTAACGCAGTATTGTGGAAATTGGGTTATTTGACTTCCAGCTAGACAAGAGTAAGATAGCTCTTGCACCGGCAAACCCGAGAGATCATTCCAAGTTAATGATCTTAGACTCATCTCGAAAAATCACTCATAAATATTTTTATGATCTTCCCGATCTTCTGAGTCCAAAAGATGTAATTGTAATAAATGATACCAAAGTCACTCCAACGTATTTTGAGATAAAAAGATGGAGAAAAGATAACACTTCAAATATAAGATTAAACATCATTAGACAATTAGATGACGGTCATTGGTTAATATTAGCAAAGCCTAAGAGACGACTTAAAATAATGGATAAATTGATATTTTCTGACAAAGACCACGTGTCAGCTGATGTTGTCGGATTTGAAGATGAGCATGTTAAAATAAGGTTCAATCAAAATATGGATATGATGGCCTGGATGGAGAGCAATGGAAAATTACCACTGCCACCTTACATTACAGCTCAACGTGAACTTAGAGATGAGGATAAAGAGTCCTATCAAACAGTTTATGCTGAGCATGCCGGTTCTGCAGCAGCTCCGACTGCTGGATTGCATTTTACTAAAAAATTATTAGATAGTATTCAGGCGAAGGGCGTCCGAATTTGCAATGTATTATTGCATGTTGGGTCGGGTACATTTTCACCAATTAAAACAGATAATATTTTAGATCATAAAATTCATTCAGAGTGGTGCAATTTAGACTCACAGGCGGCCGATTTATTGAATCAAACAAGGGCTGCTGGGGGCAACATTATAGCTGTTGGAACTACAAGCATGAGAATATTAGAGTCTGCCGTCGATGATACAGGTAAATTCAGTGAATACAAGGGTGAAACAGACATTTATATTAAGCCGGGACATAAGTTCAGAGCTGCGGATGCTATGATTACAAATTTTCACTTACCGAAATCGTCTTTATTTGTTCTAGTTTGTGCATATTACGGGATAGATGATATGCAAAAAGCTTATGTATCAGCCATGAACAATAATTATAGATTTTATTCTTATGGGGATGCTTGTTTTATATATGGTGATTTGAGTGTTTAAAATAACAGCAAAAGATAGATACGCCAGATGTGGCCACTTAAATCTTGCTCATGGAACAGTTGAAACCCCAGTATTTATGCCTGTAGGGACCCAAGGGACAGTAAAAGCTATTTCTGTGGATACACTAAAAAAGATTGGTTTTAATATCATACTTGGCAATACCTATCATCTTTATTTGAGACCAGGAACAGAAATTCTTAATAAATTTGGTGGCTTAAATAACTTTATGAATTGGGATCGGCCAATATTGACAGATTCTGGAGGATTTCAAATAATGTCACTTTCTAAACTTATGAAAATTGATGGAGATGGTGTGAAATTTCAATCGCACATAGACGGAAAAGAGTTTTATTTATCGCCGCGTATTTCAATGAAAGTGCAAGATTCAATTGGATCCGATATTCATATGGTACTCGATCAATGCATTGAATTCGATAAGGATATATCAAACATAAGAGATGCAATGAATTTATCTCTAAAATGGGCTGAAATGTCCAAAAAGTCCTTTTTTAAAAGGAAGGGAAGGATGCTTTTTGGAATAATCCAGGGAGGAACTGATCAACATTTGAGGGAACGATCAGCCATCGAGACAATTAATATTGGTTTTGACGGTTATGCAATAGGGGGTCTTGCGGTTGGCGAAGGTCATGAATTGATGCTGAAAACACTAGATTTTACAATACCAAACTTACCGGATGAGAAGCCAAGATACCTGATGGGTGTTGGCACGCCTGTTGACCTTGTTGAGTCTGTGAAGAGGGGTGTTGATATGTTTGACTGCGTTATGCCCACAAGAGCGGGTCGCCATGGTCTCGCATATACAAAATTTGGTGCAATTAACTTAAGAAACACAAAGTTCTCAGACGATATATCGCCGATTGACGAAGAATCAGATTGCCCAATCGCATCAGTTTATTCAAGGTCATACATCCATCATTTAATTAAATCAAAAGAAATACTCGCGGCTATGCTTATTTCAGAAATAAATTTACATTACTATAACTCACTTATGATAGATCTGAGGACCGCAATTAGAGATAACCGCTTGGATCTAAAAATTGAAGAAATCAAAAAAAATTGGACAAGCATGGATGTGTAACAAACTTGTTTTTTGTGTTTATAAATAAACATTAGTTTACAACACTTTAAACCTGCCATATAAAGTACTATATTTCAAATGAGGGCCCTTAGCTCAGTCGGTAGAGCAGGTGACTTTTAATCACTGTGTCATAGGTTCGATTCCTATAGGGCCCGCCAGAACTAGTGATAAGTAGATCAAGTATATGTCATAACCGATATGCATTTCACTTTATGGTAAAATCATAATCTATATAGTTTTTTAATAGTAGATCTATACTTCTATGCTATAATTGCACTTGTTGTTATCTAGTTTTTTGGGAGGATTTATGGCTTTTGAAGGGGTTCATAGAGTTGGTCATGTAGGTATTTGGGTTAGTGATATAGAAAAATCACTGGAATGGTATAGGGATGTAGTGGGGCTTAAATTAACTGGTATTTGGGGTGAGCCTTATAGAAAGCACAGGATGTGTTTTGTCAGATGCGAAGACTGGCATCACGATATTGTTTTCTTTGAGATAGACAAAGACAAAGATAGAAGCAAATTAGATCAATCAGATACCGGTAAAAGACATGCCCCGGGAGTTCATCATATTGCATTTGAAATACCAGAGAGAGAAGATTGGTTAAATGCACTTGAGCACTGCAAAAAAAATAATATACACTTTGTATCAGGTCCATATGTACACGGTCACGAGGCTAAATATGTTGAAGGAGATGATACATTAGGCTTTGTTGGTGGAAGTGGGAGTCATGCATTTTATATTACTGATCCTGATGGCAACAGAATCGAGTTTTATACTTGGATGATGAAGGTCACAAAAGAATGTATTGCAGCTCCAAATCCAGATCTTTAGTATCAATAGGTATTTTGGTTATTTGCATATTCCTGAATAACCTTTCAAAGGCGCATGCTCATGCAAGCTTTGAAATAAATAACGTATTAAGCGACGATGGTTATATTGTGTTGCATCTATATGAAAACAAAACCTCATTTAAAAAATTTAACCCAGATCAAATTTATAAAAAAGTGGCGACAAAGGGTACAACGATTATTCCAATTAATGACTATCATGAGGGAGATATTGCTATTTTTGTATTTCATGATGAAAATAGTGATGAAGAGTTTAACACTTCAATTTTTTGGACGCCTAAAGAAGGTTACGCTTACAGTAATTCATATATCCCAATTAGCATTCCTAAATATGAGGAAGCGCTCTTTCGCCTTGAGCATGGAGTAGCAGTTAATTTAGAGCTGATTTATTAGTATGCTCGGTCTCGTATGTGCGATTATGTCTGCAGTGGCTTTCGCTGCAAATGATACAGCCCTACGGAGAGGCATACTATTTGCCTCTGTATATAAATCAATAATTGTTACGGTTCCAATCGGCTTCCCCGTTTTTTTATTAGCAATCACATTAACAAATTCATGGCCCAGCTTTCGTAATTTAGATCTTACACAATTTCTTTTTTTTGGATCTGCAGGTATTATTCACTTTATATTTGGAAGATATTTTGGTTATAAAACAATTGAGTCTGTGGGTGCAACCCAAGCTGGTCCTATCGTTCAATTGGGCCTATTAATTTCAGTTTTTTTTGCTTATCATTTGTTTGACGAAGATATTACAAATATCCACATTATTGCTATTTTTTTAGTTATTTTAGCACCAATGATAATACTTCTGGGTTATGAGGGGGATAGGTTCACAAGTTCTGGAATTAAGATGAAGTATAAAGCCGGACTCTTCTGGGGCTTATCTTGTGCTATTTGTTATGGAATTAGTCCCTTACTTGTGAAATCAGGTTTCTCTAATTATAGTCTTGAAATTACAATCCTTGCTGGCTTTATATCTTATATTTCAGCAATATTTTTTTTAATTCTTATAATGACACTCTTGAGAGTAAGAATTAGAGATATTGCTGAAATGGATAAGAGTGCATTAAAATGGTTCACAATTACCGGCTTCATGGGATCTTCAGCCCAGCTACTTAGATATATTGCTTTAGGACTAATACCGATATCAATTGTTGAACCTATCCATCGAACTTCTGTTATTTTCAGAGTAATATTTGGATTTATAATCAATAGAAATCATGAGATCATTAATATACGGGTCCTATTAGGTGTTGCCTTATCAATCATTGGTATGTACTTATTAATACTGCAAATAGATTTCTAAAAAGGGAATAGAATTTAGATGTTGGGCGGTATTTTAGCACTTATATCAGCAATGATGTTTGCACTAAACACAACAGCACTTAGAAGAGGTGTATTGACTGCACCGGTTCATCAAGCAATCGCAATTACTGTTCCCCTTGGTTTACCACTTTTTTTTATTATTCTTCTAATGTTTGATTGCTTTGATCTACTGAGAGATTTATCAATGAAATCAATTTTCTTCTTTTCAATTGCAGGTATTATTCATCTTGTTATAGGTCGCTATTGTAACTATAGATCTACACAACTCCTTGGTGCAACTCAATCTGGTCCAATAACACAGCTTGCGTTGCTAATTTCATTATTCTTTGCTCTCGCCTTGCTTAATGAGGAATTTAATCTCTATCTGTTTGTTGGAATAGGCCTTGTTTTTGGCGGTCCTACCATAATTTTTTTTGCAAGGAAAAATAACTCAAAAACTAAATCTGGGGTGGTAATGGATTACAAGAGGGGATATCTCTGGGGATTATTCTGCGCGTTAGCGTTTGGTTCAAGTCCTTTTTTTATTAAGCTAGGCCTTGATGGTGGCGGTCTTAGAGAAAATATTGTTGGCGGCTTCATCGCCTATCTCTCAGCTTCACTACTTGTGTTAATATCAATCATAGTATCAAGATCTAAGTTTCGCGATATCTACGTTCTTAATAATAAGGGGGTAAAATGGTTCATCCTGACCGGATTTTTAGGTTTTTTATCACATCTATTTAGATATATGGCATTGGGAGTTGCACCCATTACAATTGTTGAGCCTATTCAAAGGTCTACAATCATATTTCGCGTTATTTTTGGATGGTTGTTGAATAGACAACACGAAATGATAGATAAAATGGTATTATTCGGGATATTGTTGTCTGTAGCAGGGGTATACTTAATTATATATCAAATATAAAAAGTTACTTCCAGAAATCTACATCTTCTGCTTTAAACTCAAGTGCTTGTGATGTGTCTTCTGCTGGATTTGCTTTGTCCTGTTGGTACATAAAATACCCACCAATTCCCATTATTACCACTAGCGCTAACATTAATAAATATTGATTTCTTGTATTCATCATTTACTCCATAATAGATATTCTATATATATCAAACTTAGCCCAAAGATAAAGAAAATAAGTTAAAATTATGCAAATATAGCTTAATTTATAATCTCCCACATTTTCTCTGATGTTACGGGCATGTTTAAATTTTTTCCATCAACACCATTTGACTCCAGGGCATTTACAATAGCATTCATAATGGTCGGTAATGCACCGGATATCCCTGCTTCACCGCAACCTTTAATACCAAGAGGGTTTGTTTCGCATGGAACTGGATGAGACTTAAAAACAAATTCTTTCGGAATGTCTATAGCTTTTGGCATTGTATAATCCATATAGGATCCAGATAATAGTTGGCCGTAATCATCATAGCATAGGTTTTCCATCATAATTTGCCCTTGTGCTTGTATTATTCCACCTAGCACCTGACCTTCTACCAATAGCGGATTTATGAGATTACCAAAATCGTTAACAGCTGTGTGTTTTATCAGTTTGACTACACCAGTTTTTGGATTAATTTCAACTTCAGATATGTGACAACCGTTAGGGAATGAGCAAGGTGGCGTATCCTCCGCCAGCTCACCATCAAGGCCTTGAGGAAGCGATCCTGGTAGTTTCTGATCTTTCATAAGTTGCTTAATCTCTTTACTGAGCTCGAGAATGTTTATTTTGTGATTAGTATTTGGTATCTCAAAATTACCATCAGCAAATTCAACATTTTCAAAATCCTCATCGAATAAGTGTGCTGCTAATTTTTTTCCATTGGAGATTACAATATTAGATGCTTTTAATAATAGTGTGCCGCCGCTGATAGCCGTCCTAGATCCACCTGTTCCGGTACCAGCGATTAACTCTTTACTATCACCTTGAAGTAATTTGAAGTTCTCCATTGGGATGCCTAATTTATCTGACATTATTTGAGCAAAAGACGTTAAGTGTCCTTGACCATAATCTAGATTACCGCTAACTAGCGTAACTTCACCGTCATCTTCGAATCTTATCCTCCCCATTTCTTTTCCAGGAGGTGCGGTTACTTCAAGATAATAAGTGAGTGCACGACCTCTATACAGCCCATTTTTTTTTGACTCCTCCTGCCTTTGAATAAAGTTTGCCCAATCAGCTGTTTCGAGTGCATCTTGAAGTACACTGTGGAAGTCACCGCTGTCATAATTTAAACCAGCGGCTGATTTATAAGGGAATTGATCTTTCTTTATGAGATTGATTTTTCTGAGTTCGACCGGATCAATCATCATCTCAATCGCGGCTTTCTCAAGAAGCCTCTCCATAATATACACACCTTCAGGTCGACCGGCGCCACGATAAGCACCAATTGGGGTTGTATTTGTATAGACTGCTTTTGAGTTTACATACATTTTTGGTAGATCGTAAGCACCGCAGAAATTATTTTTTATATTCATTGATTGCGCCATAGGCCCCATTAAACCCATAAAAGCACCGGAATTCGCAACGACTTGGATCTTAGCTGCAACCATTTTTTTATTATCATCGAACGCTATTGTTGCATCAATCCATGAGTCTCTGCCATGAGTATCTGAAAGAAATGAGTCGGTTCGAGTATCTTTCCATTTTATTGTTTTTCCAGTCTTCTTCGCCGCAACCAAGGATGCAATATACTCTGGGTATGGGCTTGACTTCATACCAAATGATCCGCCGACACTTGGTGTATGGCAATGCATTTGATCTCTGTCAACATTAAAGATGTTAGCTAGAATATTTGTAAAACCGAACAAACCCTGAGATGGTGAATGTAAATCATAGCTATTTGTCTCACTATCGAAACTTGCCATACATGCTCGTGGTTCCATAGCTGATATAATTAGTCTGCTGTTTCTCAGTTCAATGGATGTTTTGTATTTTGCTTTTTCGATCAAATCGTCTACTTCGTTTTCATCTCCATATTCCCAATCAAGAGCAATATTGTCATTTAATGTTGGATGAATAGAGGGGCTGTCATCTGCCATTGCATCACGTGGATCAACAATCACATCATACTCTTCAATTTCAAGTGATATTAATTCAGCTGCATCTTTTGCATTATTGAGAGTATCAGCGATCACAAATGCAACAGGTTGCCCCACATAATATACTTTATCTTTTGCAAGAGAAATTAGAGGAGGTACTTTTATTCCATTTCCATCTCTACCTTTGAGTTTATCAGCCGTGAGGCAGGGTATCGAACCAATTTTTTCTTGGTCCATATCTTTGTATGTTAGAATATCAATTACACCTGGTTGTGACTTGGCTTCGTCTACATCAATATCTATAATTTTTCCATGTGCGTAGGGTGATCTAAAAACAAATGCTTCTAGTGTTTGACTTTCACTTTTTATGTCATCAGTATAAGTTCCTTCACCACGAAGTAATTCAGGGTCTTCAAACCTTGATACTGATTGCCCAACTGAGAATTTTGTAAAAGTTAAATCATTAAAATCATCCATTATTTATCTCCTTTTTAACCTTGTATCATGTCAGCAGCTTTTTCTGCTATCATTATTGTAGGTGCATTTGTGTTACCGGATACTAAGTTTGGCATAATTGATGCATCAATAACTCTGAGAGATTCAATTCCATGTACTCGAAGCTCGTCGTCCACCACTGCCATTTCGTCACTACCCATTTTACATGTTCCCACTGGATGATAGCTAGTTCTGCAATATTGCTTAATATAATCTAATAATTCTTTATCGGTATTTAAAGTGCCACCTGGGTACTTTTCTTCAACAACATATTCTGCTAATTTTTTATTTTTAAAAATGCCTCTTATAATCTTAATTGATTCTAGTAGTTTTAATCTATCTCTTTCAACGCTAAGGTAATTTGGCGCAATTTCAGGAGGCTTTGTCGGATCGTTTGATGTAATTTTTACATAGCCTCTACTCTCAGGTCTCAACAATGTACATACAACTGTCACACCTGGATACTTATGAGGGGCGCCACCAGGGTCTGTTGACGAAAACATTAACACAAGACTCTGTATATCTGGTGTTTCTAATGAGTTATCAGTTTTAAAAAATCCACCAGCATAAGCAACACCCATATGCAGAAGTCCTTTTCGATTAAATATATAGTCTAAACCTGCCGCGACTCTTACTGATGTTTTATGAAAGACATCATTTGCAGTAAATGGACGGTTTAATTGATACATAATTGGCGCGTTAATATGGTCCTGTAAGTTTTCTCCGACGCCGTTGAGCTCATGGACTACCTTGATATTGTGTTTGTTTAATAATTCAGGATTACCAACTCCAGATAATTGTAAGAGTTGAGGTGAGTTAAAAGCGCCCAATGAGAGCAGTATTTCCCTCTTTGCGTTTACTTTGAATTCTTTACCTTTTTTTGAGTAGGCTATTCCTACTGCTTTTTTTCCATCAAAAATAATTCTTGATGCTAGAGCATCTGTAATAATGGTCAGATTTTGTCTTGTTTTTGATTTTTCGAGGTAAGCTCTTGCAGTGCTCCACCTTCTTCCTTTAAATTGCGTCCATTGAAATGGACCAAATCCTTCTTGAGTCTCACCATTGAAATCATTATTTCTTGGAAAACCCTCGTCAACAGCAGCATCTACATATGCATCTGCGAATGGGTGTACGTCTCTGTGATCAGATACATGGAGCTCACCCTCCACGCCGTGATATGAGTCCTCTCCTCTTTCTTGAATTTCTGCTTTTTTAAAGTAGGGAAGGATATCATCGTAAGACCAGCCATTGTTGCCGAGTTGCCGCCACACATCATAGTCTTGTTTTTGCCCTCTTATATATATCATGCCATTGATGGAACTAGATCCACCTAATACCTTTCCTCTTGGGGCAACAATACTTCTTTGCACCCAACCATCATCACTCTTAGTTTGATACATCCAATTGAGCTTTTTGTTCTTAAATAATTTGGCGTATCCTATCGGTACGTGTATCCAAGGGTTCCGATCTGGGGGGCCTGCCTCCAATAAGCACACTGAATTTTTTGGATTTTCAGATAATCTTGCAGCGAGCACACATCCGGCACTTCCTGCACCTACAATGATGTATGAAAAGCTTTGATTCTCTGTCATAAATATTTCCTAAAATTATTTTTATTCAATTAAAAAAATATATTATATTTTTTAAAAAAATGTAATAGTAATTATTTAAATTGATAACATTTGAATAGGTTTTAAAAATGCCGATTAATAAACCCGCAGACGCAAAATATAAATTAAATACATTAATCAAAAATAGATGGAGTCCCCGTGCTTTTGAAAATAAGAGCGTTGATAACGAAATTTTAAATTCATTATTCGAAGCAGCAAGATGGGCGGCGTCCTGCAATAATTCACAGCCATGGAGATTTATTGTTGCCAAAAAAGAGAACCCAGAAGAATATGCAAAGGCACTTTCATGTTTTAATGAAAATAATCAAAAATGGGCATCTACTGCTCCCGTTATTGGTTTTGTTGGCGCTTATCAATTAATGTTGGGTGATAAAAAAAGTCGAACATATTTTTATGATACAGGTATGGCAATGTCACAATTTACGCTCCAAGCACTGGAGCATAATTTATACATACATCAGGCTGGAGGGGTTTTATTGGATGAAATAAAGACACAATATGAGGTGCCCGACGACGTGGATATTATCTGTGGTTTTGCACTTGGATATCAGGGCGAAGCAGATATCTTACCGGAACCATATAATGAACGAGAATTACAAGAACGAGTTCGAAACCCAATTGAAGATTTTGTAATCACAGATTCTTTTAATAAAGATAAATAATACGAAGAAGGTAACGAAATGAAATCAAATAAGCAAGAGACAGGCGTTGCAGTAATTGGTGCTGGTGGCATTGGTAACCTGAGAGCACATTCCTGTAAGCAAATAACCCAAGTAGACTACTTAGCAGTTTGTGATATCAAAGATGAAAAATTAGAAAATGTTGCCGAGTCTGTCAAAGCGGATATTGCGACTAATAATTATTCAGACGCAATAGAGGATAGTCGAGTTGGTGCTGTAATTATTTCAACGGACGAGGAGAATCATTATGATGCAACAATGAAAGCTGTTGAGCTTGGAAAGTCTGTATTGATAGAAAAACCTTTTGTTTTGGATCTTAATGAGGCTGATAACATACTGGCAAAAGCAAAAGAAACGGGTGCTGACATCTTCGTTGGATATACGCAAAGATTCAGAAGAAAATTTCTCCTTGCGAAGGAAGCCGTGAGAAAGGGTCAGTTGGGAGATATAGTATTCTCTATGGGAAAGATTTATGTAACACGAGCCGTTGGCGAGGCCGTCGCCGGAAGATCACCAAATACGACGCCATCAATTAATACTGGTACCTATCTAGTTGATTTAATGTTGTGGTACAACGAGGGTAAAAAACCTGTAGAAGTATACGCTAAATCGGCTAGTAATGTATTTAAGAGTTACAATAGAGATGATTTTCAATGGATGCTTGTCACATATGACGATGGATCTGTATCATCGCTTGGTACAAGCTGGCTGCAACCTAGGCATTGGCCTGCCTACACAGCTACAATGGAAATAGACCTTCAAGGGACAAATGGCTCACTAAATATTGATGATGCCCACAGGGACGTTGTTCTTGTTCCAGGAGATCCAATTCCTTGCCCTTATACTCCTCAACATAATGTTGATGTCGCGTTTCTTGGATCTGCAATGCCGGGTGATTTTGTAATGGGTGAATTCTTTGGCCCAATGAAGGAGGAGACGGACGCCTTTATAAGGCATACTTTGGGTATGGGTGGTGTTGGTCTCACAACAGGTGAAGAAGCCAGAGTTGTTTTAGCTTTGACAATGGCGGCTGACAGATCAGCAAAAGAAGGGGTTCCAATAAAACTAGAGTAATTTATATGACTGAGTTAAACATTGATCCAAATTCGTTATCGAGGCAGGATCGGTATAAATTAATGTGCGCCTTAGTAATTCCAAGGCCTATCGCATTAGTAACAACAATCTCAAAAGATGGAGTAGTTAACGCTGCACCTTTTTCTTTTTTTAACGTTTTCTCTGATAAACCTTCAATAGTTGCTCTTGGTGTAAACTCACGTCCTGAAGGGGGGATGAAAGATACCTCAGCAAACATAAATTATAAAAAAGAATTTGTTGTGCATATGGTTACATTTGAAATTGCAGAGCAGATGAATATAAGCTGTGTAAATTTTCCGCCACACATTAGTGAAATTGAAGAAGCTGGATTTACCCTCAGGAAATCGTACATCTTGGATACACCATCTATAGCGGAAAGCCTTGTTGCATTAGAATGCAAACTTCACTCAATTACAAGGCTGGGTGAAGATAGGAATTTAACACTTGGGGAAGTTATTAACGTATCCACCAATACAGATGTACTGGATACAGAAAAGAATTATGTAAACATAGAAAACTACAAGCCCATTGCAAGGTTGTTTGGGAATATGTATTCTGAGTTATCAGATTTCTTTGAATTGGAGAGACTGAACTACGAGCAATGGATTCAAGATAAAGAGGAGCAATAATGGATTTTAATTTTACACAACAGCAAGATGAAATGAGAACTCATTTGGAGACTTTCTTAAATAAGATATGCCCTGAAGAGTATGTTGAGAAATGTGACAAAGATGGTGTACCACCTTATGAGGCTTATAAAGCACTTTGTGATGCAGGTTGGTTAGGCTTAATTATTCCAGAGGAGTATGGGGGTGCTGGCGGTGATGCAGTTGACCTTGCAATTCTTCTTGAAGAAACTGGAAAAAGATTTGAGGAACTTGCAATGTGGGTCTTTCGCACAATGACATGGGGTGCATTTGCTGTTATGGCCCATGGATCTGAAGAGCAAAAAAAATTCTTTTTACCAAAAATTGCAAAGGGAGAACTATCATTTGCATTTGGTCTAACCGAACCTTCATCTGGCTCCGATGCTGCTGCCTTGAAGACACGTGCTGACACGGTAGGAAATGATAAATACCTAATTAATGGGCAAAAAGTATTTACATCTGGTATGGATATTAGTGACTATTGCCTGGTTGTTTTAAGAACCTCCAAAGAGGATAAAAAACAAAAAGGCATCACAACCTTTATGGTTGATACAAAGAAAAAAGGTATTGATGTAAAGAAGATTGATACGCTTGGACACCGCTCAATTGGTACAACTCAAGTATTTTATAATGATGTTGAGGTATCCAAAGATGATATAATTGGTGAAATAGGGGGTGGGTGGCAGATCTGTGATTCATGTCTTTGGTATGAAAGATTGTGCTTATCAGCTGCAAGAACTGGCGCTGCCTCGGCTTGCTTCGATCTTGCACTTCAATACGCAAAATCTCGTGAGCAGTTTGATAGACCGATTGGGAAATTTCAGGCAGTCTCACATAAACTTGCGGATATGAAAGTTATGATAGAATTATCAAGGCTACTCTTTTATAAATTTGCAACATCAATAAACGAAGATAAGGCAAGTCGTCACGAGGCAGCAATATTGAAGTTATATACAAGTGAGTCCTATACAAAGATAACGGAGCATGCTATGCAAATCTATGGTGGGTACGGATTTTGTATGGAATATCCAATTCAAAGATTTTTTAGAGACGCCCGTTTATCTGTAATTGGTGCTGGTACATCTGAAATACAAAGAAACATTATCGCCAAAAGCATAGGCTTGTAATGAATCATCCATTGAAAGGTGTGAAGGTCATTGAATTAGGTCAGATTATTGCTGGAACCTATGGCGGGCAGGTGCTTTCGGACTTAGGTGCTGAAGTTATCAAAGTAGAAACACCAAATGGTGATTTGGGAAGGATACCATCTGTTGCACCAATAAATGGAGAGAGTGGCCTTTTTTTAACTTTCAATAGAAATAAGAAAAGTATTGTTATCGATCTTAAAACAGATCAAGGCCTAAAACTCTTTTATGATCTTGTAAAAAAAGCTGATGTAGTGATTGATAATTTTAGGCCGGGTGTATTAAAGAGGTTGAAAATTAATTACGAAGTGTTGAGTGAAATAAATAAAAGAATAATCCAATGTTCGGTGACAGGGTACGGTGAAAAAGGTGAGTATGCAAATTTACCGGCATTAGATATTATAATACAATCAATTACAGGTTACATGGCGATAACGGGTGAACCAGATAGTGCGCCAGTTCGAACCGGTATACCACTAGCTGATCTTTCGGGGGGCATATTCTCGTGTAAAGCAATTCTTGCTGCGCTATACAAAAGGGAAAAAACAGGGCAGGGTTCATCAATTAATCTTTCAATGTTTGATGGCATGCTGAATTTGCTAACTTATCTTGGCACTGTATGGCTAACTAAAGGTGAGCTTCCAGTGCCACCTGGATCATCACATATGTATTCTGTCCCATGGCAAGCTTTTAAAGTTAGTGATGGGTATGTTGTTATAGCCACCAGACAAGAGGTATTTTGGGAACGAATGTGTGATGCGATGGATATTGAAGACGTAAAAATTGATCAGAGGTTTGCTACTAATCCAAAACGGGTTGAAAATAGAGATATTTTAATTCCCATATTAGAGAATATATTCATAAATAAATCGGTAAAAGAATGGATTGATCTTTTTAGAGAGTATGAAGTTCCATGCGCTCCCGTAAATAATTTAGATGGTGCTTTCGGAGAGCCTCCAGTGGCTGAGAGAGATATGATTGTAAAATATGATCATCCAACCGCAGGAGAAATAAAATTACCCGGGAATCCAATGAAATTCAGTGATGTAAATGAAACCATATCTACGCCTGCGCCAACACTTGGTGAGCATACAAAAGAGATTTTGACATCAATGCTTGGTATGGATGCGGGTCAAATTAATAAATTAATTAAAAGTGAAATAATAAAATAAGGAGAAAAAAATGGTAGGTTTATACTGGGAAGATTGGGAGATTGGAAAAGAGTATGTCTCACCAAGTAGAACAATCACAGAGGCGGATATAGTTCATTTTGCGGGTATATCTGGTGATTACAATCCGCTGCATATTAATGAAGAGCACTGTAAAAAAACAATCTTTGGGACGCGGATCGCACATGGTCCGCTTGTTTACTCGATTGCAGCTGGTTTGCTCTTTCAGTTACATTTATATGATGACACATTAATTGCTTTTTTAGGATTTGATAGTTTAAAGTTTACAAAACATGTCATTGCAGGAGATACAATCACTGCTAAGATAGCTGTTTTAGAAAAAAGAGAAACCTCAAAAGAGGATCGTGGTGTTATGAAAAGGAGTCTTAAAGTTTATAACCAAAACGATGAAATGGTTCAAGACGCGGTTCAAGCTTTTCTTCTAAAGAGAAAACCAGCATAGCTTTGCATATGAGCATTACGTACCCCAAAAAAGAGATCATTCTCGATAACAAAATAGAGGTTATTTGGGATCAAGAGATTTTAATGTCCGATGGTGTCATAATTCGGTGTGATATTTTTAAGCCAAATGATGATGAAAAATATCCGGTAATAATGACTTATGGACCCTATGGCAAATGGTTACATTTTGATCAAATATACTCTGAACAGTGGGAGCGGATGTGTGAAGATCATCCAGACGTTCCTGCTGGATCAACCAATGCATATCAGAATTGGGAAGTAGTTGATCCAGAAAAATGGGTCACAGATGGATATGTTGTCATAAGAGTCGACTCAAGGGGAGCAGGACGTTCTGAAGGTGTATTAGATTTATGGTCACTTAAGGAAGCTGAAGATTTCGCTGAGTGTATTGAATGGGCATCAAATCTTGAGTATACAACTGGTAAGGTTGGCATAAATGGTATTTCCTACTACGGGATGAATCAATGGCAAGTAGCATCCTTACAACCAAAAAATTTAACTGCAATTTGTGTTTGGGAGGGTGCTGCGGATTACTATCGTGAATTAGGATATCATGGCGGCATTTATTGCTCCTTTACTGAGGCATGGTTCCAAAAGCAAGTTTTGACCGTACAAAATGGTAAAGGTGAGAACGGTTTGATGGGGAATATTAAGGGCGATTGGGTGGCTGGCCCAAAAACTTTAAGCGAAGAACAATTAAGAGAAAATCGAAGAGAATTTCCAGCTGAAATACTCGAAAATAAGCTTGCAACAGATGATTTTTGGACATCAAGAATGCCGGACTTTTCTAAAATTAATATTCCATTATTATCATCTGCAAATTGGGGAGGGCAAGGTTTACACTCACGGGGTAATTTTGATGGGTATGTTAGATCTGCATCAGAAGAAAAATGGCTTGAGGTGCATGGGATAGAGCATTGGACAGAATTTTATACCGACTATGGCGTAAAAATACAAAAGCAGTTTTTTGATTATTATCTCAAAGGTAAAGAAAATGGATGGCAGGATCGACCAAAAGTCAATCTTCTAACGCGCTATCCAAATGAAGCATTTAAAGAAAATTATTATTCATCTTGGCCCTTAGAAGGAACTGATTGGAGGAGGGCCTATTTAAATGCATCAGATCTATCCCTGGATCAACACAATCCAACAGAAGCAAAAATTACATACAAAGGGTTCTCTGACGGTATAACATTTCTTGCGCCACCCGTTGACCGAGAAACAGAAATTACTGGCCCTATTGGCTTAAAAATATACATTTCTTCAGATACGGCAGACGCGGATATATTTGCAGTTTTCAGGGTTTTTGATGAAGAATTAAAAGAGGTAACCTTTCAGGGGGCAATAGATCCACATACCCCGGTATCACAAGGATGGCTGCGTGCTTCGCATCGCAAACTGGATAAAAATTTATCAAAAGATTACCAGCCATATCATACACATGATGAAATAGAACCTTTAAGCCCTGGTGATATTTATGAATTAAATATTGAAATATGGCCAACATCCATAGTTTTACCAAGAAATTATCGTCTGGCTCTATCAATACGCGGCAAGGACTATGCATGGCCGGGCGGTGAAGTAAAAGGTTTAGGTAATCTAGATGACGTGTTTACGGGAGTCGGTCCGTTTAAGCATCAGAATGAATTGGACAGGCCTAGCGCGATATTTGATGGGAATATCACCATACATACAGGTGGTAAATACGAGTCATATCTGCTGCTGCCATACATTGGCTAGTTTCTCACTGTTTTGCCTGTTTACCTTCTTCTGTTTCAGGTTCCCATATTTTCTGATGAGAGTTATGGGTATCTTCATCCCATATATGCTCAGTACCCTCGCCAAGAAAGACAACAAAAGCTTCTGCCCCATCTGGGTATTCATATGGACCATGAATCTTATCCCACCCAAAAATATAATCTCCGGGCCTCAAGTCTTTTCCATCAACACACATCCTACCTTTCAGAACTAGGATGGAGTGCCAACTTTTATGTGAGTGAGCTGGTTCAACATAACCCGGGGGAAATTTTACCTTCATGTCTATTCGACCCATCTTCTTATCATGGGCAAAAACTTTGGCTTTAACCCCCTTGGGTAAGGTTAAAAGTTCGTTAGCAAGATCTTCTTCCCATTCGATATCAGAGTCATGGATAGCTAAAAATTCATGGTCGAAACCATCATTAAATTGATCAGACATATAAAACCTCTTTATCTATATTTATCAATTACTTACAATATTTAGTTAAAGTAAAAAATTATTTACATTCATCCTCAGTCATATGCATGAGTCTCAGAGCATTACCACCGCAAATTAAATCACGATTTGCTGAGCTCAGACCAGGAACCTGATATACATGCTCAACTGGATCATATTCACCCATATCAAATGGATAATCTGTTCCAATTAGCACATGGTCGGCTCCAAATCTATTAATTAAATATTGGAGCTGCTCGATTGTAAAAACAAGTGAGTCTGGGTAGAACTTTTCAAGATAAAAGCTAGGTGGCATGGATATATTTTCTCTACAATCAGGTCTAGCCCCATAAGCGTGATCCATTCTACCGGCATATGCAGCTGCGAATGCACCACCATGAGATAAAACAAATTTTAAATCTGGGTAGCGCTCCAGTACACCGCCAAAGATCAGGTAGTGCATAGCTACAGTTGTATCAAGCGGATTTCCAATAATATTTGTTAAATAGTGAGCAGAGAATCTATCACTTGCAAATGAAGTTGGATGTATGAATATTGGTATATCATACTCTTGGCATTTGGCCCAGAATGGATCCAGTCTTCTTACATCAAGCTCTTCACTTCCCATTTTTGCAGCGATTTCTATACCTTTAAAGCATGGCTTCGCAAGAATTCTGTCTAATTCTTTTATCGCATTATCTGCGTCTTGAAGAGGAACTGCACCAAGCCCAACTAATCTTTTTGGATGCTCTGCACATTTTTTTTCTATTTCATTATTAATAATTTCAGACACCTCCGCTCCGAGTGTTGGCTCGACTGGTGGGTATAGTTGAGGGGGCCAAGGTGATATTGCCATGACATCAACAAGCATTCTATCCATCTCAGCAATCCTCTCATCCAAACCGAAAAGAGCTTCTTTCCTATCTTCATTTTGCTTGGCGTTTATTTCACGTGTTTTAGGCGGGGCGTATTTAAAACCAGCGTGACCGTCCGCTGGTAAATGTTTTGCAACAAGGTCAGCTGCCTCTTGAACTCCAATATGACCGTGAATATCTACAGTAATTTGACTTGATCTTTCGTAGTCACCCAGATGTTCTCGTGCGGTTGTTGATTTGTATGGTTGTAGTGGCATTTTTAATGGTGGCATTTTTTTCTCCCTAATCCCTTTTTCAAATAATTTAATTTATTTATTTTTTTTACAAATAAATAGCAGTATAAATGTATATTAAATTAGTATAGCAATTTTATACAAAATAAAAATTATTTTTGATATTAGAGGAAAAAATCATGATTAGAGCAGCTTCAGTTGGTTTGGGCTGGTGGGGAAAGACACTGGCTAATTCAATACAAGATAGTA
>MDTD01005863.1_pt1 | contig 19836 bp, 18 predicted proteins | sample 811221 | NCBI WGS metagenome assembly MDTD01 (sample SAMN05326646, study PRJNA326480) | marine metagenome | isolation source: seawater | place: Pacific Ocean: South West | collected 2011
CTTTATCGGTTACTTTGCCATGAAAAAAAATGTATTTATCAAGATTTTGATTCTTTATGATATTTTGAATATCATTTTCAAGAGGCCCATGACCAACAATGTTTAATTTTAATGCAGGAAAATCATTTTTTAATTTTTTTACTACCTGAATTAAATCAATGAAGCCTTTTCTTTCAACCATTCTACCAACGCTTAATATATTGTATCGATTATTACTAATTTTTCTTATTCCGTTGTTAGGAATTTTTTCATCGCTAAATGCAACAGGAATGACCTTTGTTCTTGTTGAAGAAATATTAATTTCATCAACAAGTATATCTCGAACAAAGTGACAACATGAAATATGTCTAAAAGCAAGTGGATAAGATGATTTGAGTAAAAAAGATTTTAATCTTGCCTTAGGTCCGGTACCCTTAAGTGACGTTGTAATTTCTTCAGCATATGATATTGGTATGACACTAAATCTAAGAATTTTTCCAAGTAAAATAATTAAGCTGTTCAAAACAACCTCGCCATTTGTTAAAACTATAGGGGATTTGGTTTTAATTCTAAACCAGACTATCCAAAATACTTGGTAGATATAAGATATGATTAAGGAAATTTTTTTAGGATTGACTGAAAAATGTATAAGAGATTTTCTATATATTTTTTGTCTTTTGCTTGTTATTTCTAAATAGTCACTATTTTTTGGAATCTTTGAAGTTAATATTCCAAAGTTATAATTTGAATTTTCAATAAGAGTATACACGTAAACAGAGGAGCCACCAATAAAAGGTGGTGGATACGCTGGACTAACAAGCAATATATTGGATGGAGAACTAATTACTATTTCTTCAGAGAATTGATATGATTATTCTTTAAAATGGTCATACAATTTAATATCAGACTCTTTATAAATGTTGACACTATTTTTTTGAGCCTCAACAAGCTTTAGATCCGAATCAACCATCATTTTTATTAATTCATCCAAAGATGTTTTTGCTGGATTCCAACCAAGATCACTTATGGCCTTTGAGGGGTCACCAAGAAGCAAGTCGACTTCGCTGGGTCGCAAGTATTTTTTAGACACTTCAACATAATCATTATAATTTAAATTAGCATATTCAAAGGCTCTTTCTACAAAATCTCTTACTGTAAACGTTTTACCGGTTGCTATTACGTAATCTTTAGGTTCTTCTTGCTGAAGCATAAGCCACATAGCTTCTACATAATCCTTTGCAAAGCCCCAGTCTCTTTTCGCTTCAAGATTCCCTAACGTCAATTTATCAGTTAAGCCATGTTTAATTAGGGCAATATTATATGTTATTTTTCTAGTAACAAATTCAACACCCCTTAGAGGTGATTCATGATTGAAAAGAATACCGCATACCGCAAATAGGTTATAGGCCTCACGATAATTAATTGTTATCCAATGGGCATAAAGTTTAGCAACGGCATAAGGACTTTTCGGTCTAAAAGGTGTCAATTCACTTTGAGGTACCTCGGCTACATTTCCATATAATTCACTTGAAGAAGCTTGATAAAATTTAATTTCAGGGTTTGAGTTCCTTACCGTATCAAGCAATCTAGTGAGACCTAGTCCAGTGATTTCACCTGTTGCCACAGGCTGCTCAAAAGATGCACCTACAAAACTTTGAGCTGCAAGATTATAGATTTCATCTGGTTTTGCTAATTTAATTGCTTCTAAAATTGAGCTTTGATCTAATAAGTCAAACGGTATTAATTCAATATCCCCCAAAATTCCAAGATACTCTAATCTCCAAAAATTTGGAGTACTAACCCTTCTGTATGTTCCAAAAACTTTATAATCTTTTTCCAAAAGAAATTTTGCCAAATAAGATCCATCTTGGCCGGTTACACCAGTAATTAAAGCAATTTTTTTCATATTTATTCCCTACTTAATAAGTGTTTTTTTTAATCCTTCTTCAATATTAAAATTTTGTTCAAACCCAATACTGTTGATTTTGCTAGGATCGCCATACCACTTTTCTATATCTCCGTCATAATTTTTTCCATCACATTTTATAGATAAATTTTCCTTATTCATAATTTTTAACATTTTCTCAGTAATATCTTTTAGTGTAATTAGTTTTCCACTGCAAATATTATAATCCTCACCCGGCAATCCATTTTGATAGATTACATAAATTGCTTGAACTAAATCCTCAATAAAAATATAATCTCTGATTTGATTACCGGAGCCACCAATAACTACATCATCTTTTGATAAATTTATTTTTTTTATCATGTCTGAAATAAAGAGGTGTTTCATTTCTGGTCCATATGTGTTAAAAATTCGAGCTATCCTAGTATCTAACCCATAACTCCTAAAGTATGCCTGACAATAAGCTTCAGATGCTAATTTCGAGGCGCCATATGGTGATGTTGGTTTTCTTTCTGATGATTCAATAAGAGGAAGTTTATTTTTAGTATCAAAAACACTGACTGTTGATAAAAAAATGAAGGTTGAATTGTTTTGTCTGCTAAATTGGAGCATGTTTAAAGTTGCTTCAAGATTAATAGAAAAATCTTTTTGAGGATTTTCAACTGACATTGGAACGCTTGGACTTCCTGCGCAATGAATAATAAGATCATACTCGTTTTTGATTTTTTTTAATTCTTCTAATCTGTTAATATTGCAATTAAAATAATTCGTAGCATTAGTTATGCTTTTCTCATTGACATCCAATGTATCAACAAAATGATCATTCTCTAAAAGAAACCTAACAAGATTTCTTCCGATATATCCATTTCCTCCTGTGACTAAAATTTTACCAGACATTATAGAAATCAAATACTTCTTATGAATTTTGCAGGTATTCCACCAACCACAACATTATCAGGAACGTCTTTTGTTACAACCGAATTTGAACCAACTATTGAATTTCTTCCAATTGTAACACCAGGATTTATCACAGCGCCAATTCCTATCCAACAACCCTCTTTTAGTAGAACCTCCTTCGCACTTGGAAGAGGTTGATTGATAATTGGTTTTTTTTCTGAAAAACCATGGTGATGATCGGTAATAAACACCCTGTCACTTATTAAAACATTTTTTTCAATTATTACAGATTTCTTTGCATTTAAATGCAAAAATCTTCCGATGTATGTACCAGAGCCAATAATTAGTGAGTATTTATTTTTTTTTGATTTTGAACAGTTTATCCAAGAATGTTCTCGTATTTTAACAAAATCACCAATTTTTATAGAATTGAACGAGGCAATTGTTGATGGATATCCAATCTTAAGTTTTTTTCCACATTCTTTAAACCTATAAGAAATAAACCAAGAATAAATCATTGTAATTACTCTTCTAATTGAAATATTTGAAAGTTTTTCCTTCATCAATAATGCTTAATAGCAAATCCAACACCTAGACCTATTCCTTCATATTCAAAAGATGAAAATCTAGGTGAATTTGTAAATGTCTTATACCAAAGTCTTTTAAGCGATCGGTGGTTAGGATTATCTATATCATCAAAAACTACAATGCCGCCCACTTTTAATCTTTTCAAAACATTTTTAATATCAATTTTTGCCCCCCTAGTAGAATGATCTCCGTCAATTGTAACAAGGTCAAAGTATTTATTTGGATTTCTGTCAAAATACTTTGGAACAGTTTGTCTTGAATTTCCACCAATTAATTTCAGAGAGCCCTTAAAATCGACTCTACTTAACTCTTTTTCAACAAACTTTGGCCCTGGATTATCCATACCTGCATAGTCTTCAATCCATAAATCAAAACCAACTAATTCTGCTTGTGGATTATTGCTTGCAACAATAGACATGCTCCTACCTCTTCTCACTCCAATTTCAAGGTATGATTCAATATCTAATTTTTTTGAAATACTATGAAGCACTGTTAGTATGTCAGCATAATACCAATTATTATTAAAATCGTTAATTCCTTTACTATAAAATCTTTTTAAGAATTCTAAATATTGATCTGAGCTTAGTTTATTTAAAATTTCTAACACAGAATTCAATGTATCAAGGCTAGTACAATCTTTTGCAAAAATTTCTGGGCTTCCAACAATTGGGTCATACCATTGATTGCCATCTTCAACATAAGTTAGATTTTTTTGAAAAGGGTAATTTTTTCTCATCTTTTTAATATATTCTTTTTCTAATTTATTTTGAACTCTATCAATTATATTCATGTCAAGTTTCATTTCTCATTTCTTGATTAATTTATCAATTTCAACATTAAAATTATTTAAACAATCTGGTTTATATAAAAAATTTCTATCAAAGCTAATATTTTTTGGTTCGGAGTCAATTATCATTATTAAATCATTAATGGTCTCTACAGCTCTAGCATACCTTTGCCTTGACAAATCTTCAACATATTTAAAGTCGTCATCCTTGAAAATGATTACATTTTTTTTTAAAGACAAGGCCTCATAAAGCACTGTGGAAATAGTTGAAATTACATACTTACTTTCATAGATTAATTCATAAAGGTGTTTATGATTGTTTGCAATGACTTTAAAATTTTCAGTATTTTTTAAAAAAGGGTAGTTTTTTTTCCAATTTTTAAATTCTGAGTCTCGAAGCTTAAATAAGAAAGTTCCTGATTGATATTTTTGTGAAGCTTTAAAGACAAATTTTGCAAAATCTGTAGAATTTACCGAAATACAAAGAATGATTTTTTGATTTAATTTTTTATCAAGGGCATATTTATTTTTAAATTTGTCAAAAATTGGGTTTCCTATACTAATCTTTTTTGAATTTATATTATATCTATCTTTCCAGTAATCTCCAAAAAGATAAATTTGATCTTGAATCCAAGTATCGCCATCAATTTTATCTGGGTATGATGAAACCATATCAAACTTAGAAACATCGCCATGTTGTAACTCAAATATGGGTATGTTTCTATCCTTAGCAGCTTTTATAAAAAACTTTGAATTACCGTCATTTACAAAACCCATAATTTTAGGTTTTGTAAAATTTAAAATTTTGTTAATTATTTTGTTCAGAGTTATTTGTGTAAAATAATTATTTTTGATTATTGGTTTAATATCGATATCTATGTTTAATTGGTCTATAAATTTGATCTTTAATTTTTCAATTTCAATATTTGCTTTACCTTTCGGTTTTAAAAGCGATAATAATCTAGCAGATTTCAAAGGTATATAAACATAATCGCAATCTATTTTTTCAAAAGATCTGTCATTAAACTTTGCTGTTTCAATAACTAAAATTTTATAGGAACTTGAAAGTGACTTAAGATGATAAAAACAGTATGAGTTTACATAGTTATTTTCTATTTTTTTTCGTCCACCTGTGCTGTAAAAAATAATATCATATTTATTTTTTGAAGTGAAAATTTTTAAAATGCCTTTAAAAAGGTGAAAAATTGAAAGTATTGAAAGGAATGATATTTTAAAAGTTGAATTTTTTTGCTTTTTATTAAAAATATAAGATTTCCTTTTTCCCTTATATATATTAAACACCTCCATAAAAACTGGGTACCTGACGAAATCCCAATAATTCTGGTCTTTGATTTTTCTTTGAAAGAGCTTGTTAGTAATTTCAAAATCAAAATAACTTTTTGAAATATCTTCGATATTCATTGAATAAGGTTTATGAATTTACTTTTTGTAAAAATCAAAATGATTCTGGCTTATATTGTTTGTGGAAAGTTAAGTTTTGATTGATTATTTCTGTTGTGAGCTCTTGATATTTTTTTGCTAATGACATTTTATCCTCAAGCATGTTTTGATTTTCATTGAATGTGTTTTTATTTTCATCCCAACCAAATAGCTTTTCATCAACAAAGCTTTTTTCAATTTTTGAAAAATTCCAATCAATCTTATTCCAAGCTACATATTTATATTTATCATTGATTACTGCAATTTTGTGACTTTTAAATTCTTTATTAGGGTTCATAATTGTTTCTGCAAAAGCATAGTCATTATATTTTTTGTTATATTGCGGTAAGTTTTCAAAATAATCAGGCAAAGCTTTACCAAGCATTGCAGAAATTATCTTATAAATTTCAAAGCAAGAATTTGATATTTTAGATGGAGATAAATTATTTTTAGACCATAACGGATATTTTACTGTTAAGGGTACTCTAATTCTTTCTTCGTAGAGACTGTAGGTGTTATGCTTTACCCAATTTATACCAGCACCGTGATCTCCGGTTAATATTATTGCTGTATTATCATATTCATTTTGCTCTTTTAAGCTGGACATAAAAACACCAATTTGGTAATCTAAAAGTTTTAATTGTTCAAAATATAATTGCCTAGTATTATCACCTTTAGTCTTATCAATTAATGAAAGGTCAAATGTTCTTGGCTTTTCAAGGTCATGAAAGGCCACCAAGGGTTCATGTAGGAAGTCAAGATGAATCATAATAAATTTATTAAAACCTTTATAATTTTGAAAAGCGCGTTGAATCCAATCAACTTTAGGTATTGACTCAGACCACTTCTCAAAGACATGGAAATAATGATCGAAATCTCTTGCCCAACCTACTTTTGAACTAAATCTTGATTCTGTACCACCAAAAATATTAAAAAACCCTTCGCTTTTTAATATTTTAGGAAGGTTTATTATTTGATTATTTATTACATAATTATCAAAGTTCCATGGCATTTTACTATAATCACCTATACCGTGCTGACTCGGCATGAGACCAGACAAAATTGATGCTCCAAATGAGAGTGTATTATCTGCGGGGGAGTAGGTTTTTGGGAAATTAATTGAATCTTCAAATAGTTTTTCAAAATTTGGGAAGCTGCACTCTGGATAGTTTTCTTTTAGATATTGAAAGTCGGTCAGCGATTCCCCGCTAATTAACAAGATATTTTTTTGTGTGGAGTTATTCTTTTTTATTATTTGAGGATTGCTTAAAGAAAATTCTATTTGAGGTATAATCTTATTTTTGAAATCTTTACACTTAGCTTTTAATTCAAATTTGCATCTGTCATTGTAAAAAGTATTAAGACTTACATTAAAATCGATCCATCCATTATCAGGGAAATATGCAAAACATTCTGATCGTCCATTATAAGGAAATTCTGCAGAGTATGTTTTTGCTAAACTGTTATTAGTGGTACTGCTTATTGTAAGCTCAAAACACCATTTATTTATTTTATTAATATCAAATTCATTGATTGTTGGTGTCAAGCCAAAAAGGAATTCATCGCCAACATTAACTTGTTGCTCAAATGAAAAAGTGTTATCAAAGAAACAGACGGGGCGGGTCTGATTTCCGATTGAAATCTCAAAATAATCTTTGCTCTTAACTAAATATTCTGAGCTTCTCAATCTTGCTAGTTTGTTTTCTTTTTTTAATTTTTTTAGGTATTTTTTTGGGGAAAAAAATCTTAATGTTTTTAAATAAAGTATTTTTAAGAGTAGTCTAACGAGCTTAAGAAGTTCTCTGATAGGATTAGAGTAAAATTGAACTATACTTAGTCTTTCTAGATATGAAAAAAAATCTCTTTGGTGCATTTTTTGCATAACTTTAATTTTGAACGTAATTCATTTTAGGGTTCAAAGATAGACCCAGAGCTAGAATCTAAATTTTCAATAATAAAATCATATAAATGTGAATTTAATACATAGTCAGGTATATATTCATTCTTTTGTATAGCATTCCTTATTTTCGTACCGCTTAGTATTACTTGATCATCCTCAAAATTTTTGAAATTATTTGTATATATTTTTCTTTTTTTACAATAATTGACAGTATCAAATTTTATTATATTCATTTCAAGGTCAATTCTATCAAAAATCTCATGCGAAGCCGTTTCATTAAAATAATCTCCAAAGCCTGTGTGATCCCTTCCAACTATAAAACTATCACAACCAAAATTCTTTCTACAAATTGCAGTGAATACCGCTTCATTTGGCCCAGCATATCTAGAGTACGTACTAAAAGCTGATAAGACAACCTCAAAAGGATCATACGATCCAGATCTAATAATTCGATCATAACAATTAATAATAAAATCGCCTTTAAAATCTCCAGACTTTTTCTTACCGGTTACTGGAGAAATTAAAATAGCATCAGCATTATATCTTTCTAATGCCTCACGTTGAATATGCTCGTGTCCTCTATGTGGAATATTTCGTGTATGAAATCCTATGATATTATGCCAACCGTTATGATTGAAAAGGTCTCTCGTCTGTTTGGGGGTAAGTATAAAAGGAGATCCAAAGCTTTTATTCCCTTTTAGCAGTTTAGGTATCCCAGAGACAATAACATTTCCTTTTTCATAAAATTTTGATACACCTGGATGCTTGGGATTATCAGTTCCAAACCAAATTGTTGCTATTTTACTTAAATCTACATCGAACTCAATTTTATCAATTTCAATAATAGCAAATGGACTATTGTGATTTTCTCTAATTAAGCTTAGTGTTTCACCAGCCTTTTCTATTAGATCTAGGTTTTCATTTTTAACTTGAAAAATTATTGGCATTGTCCATGCTATATCATTCTGTAGTTTGTTATTTAATAATACAGAATTTATCTCGCTAAGATTCATAAATTTATTTAGCGGCGAAAATGTTCCATTGCAGATATTATTAATATCTGAACTTGTTTCATCATCAATGTATAGTTTTGGAGCTTTGTTTATTTCTTTTTTATCAAAATCAATATACTGATTCACCAATTCTCCACCGTGAGGTTCAATTATTCTTCCACTTGAAGGCATAGTTAAATAGTCAACATGGGAAATATTATTATATTTACTAAAAAATTTTGAGGAATTCTCATTTATGATTTTTGACATCATTCTTACTGCTTCAACCGGATAATTTCCAATTGCAGTTTCAGCGGCAAGGACCAATCCTTGAGCACCCATATTTAACGTTGAAACAATATCATGGACCTCTGCTCTGGTTGGTTTTGAGTTTTCAAGCATGCTTTCCATCAAATTAGTTGCCACATATACAGGCGTGTCAGCACTAAGTCCTTTTTCCATAATATATTTTTGGGCAATGGCAATTTTCTCCAAAGGAACATCTCTAGACAAATCTCCGCGATCAATTAAAATTCCATCAGATTCATTACAAATTAATTCTAAGTTATTTAAAGCAGATAGGCTTTCAATTTTTGAAATGACATTAATATCATAATCATATTTTTGTCTCAATAATTTAACATCATTGTGTGATGAGCAGAATGAAAGAAAAACATTTTTTTGTTGGAGCCTGTTAGCAATTTCTATTATTGCAATGTCTTTCTTTGAAAGGGCTGGTATATTCAATAATCGATCACAACTAATTCCTTTATTGCTTTTGACGACACCAGGAGAAAGAACTCTACCTTGAATAATTTGCGAATCGCATTTTAATATTTGAACCACAGCTGAATCAAAATCTAATTTTAGTACATCACCCTCCCTAAGTATATCTGAAGGATTTGACACATTTAATTCCATAGAATATTGGTCAGAGTAATTATCATTTTTACCAAAAAAGTTAATTATTGAATGTTTTTTTAAATAAATCCCATCGTTATTATTTTTAATAGTTCCGGTTCTCAATTGAGAACCCTCAGTGTCAGGGCATATTGGTATATTTGTCCAAGATTGAACTTTTCTTACAATACCTTCATAATCTTCAAGATTAACATGAGAGCAATTTATCCTAAAGTAAGAAACTCCTGAATCATCTAATTTAGAAACTATGTTTTCGTTAATCGATGAGGGGCCCAGCGTTACTATTATTTTAATATTTTTCATTATGTAGATTTAGTTAGGGGGTTTTTTAACTCAGTATTTCCAATAGCATATGAAATTGCTAAAACATACCAAGTAAATGGAATCATATAGGAATCAACAGTCAAACAAGTGAATGCTAAAATTATCATCTGTAAAAGTGTTGCTTCTCCAATCCATCTATATTTAATAGGTATCAGATTCTTTGATTTAACAGCGCCATAAAAATGCTTAAATCCAATAAAGAAAAATAACATCAGACCAACTATTCCATATTCATAAGTTATGGTTAGATAATCATTATGAGATAGAGTGCCCTCATTTCTTCGAAAGCTTCCAACGCCTGACCCAAATAGAGGTCTGATTTTAAAACTTTTGAACGTAGTTATCCAATGACTAACTCTTTGAGAATAACCATATTTACTACCAGGGGAATTACTCGAAAAAATGTTTAAGAAATTTCCTGCGCTAATATCATCGATTTGATAATCCATCAATGCAGCATTTCCCCGCTGTTTTATATCAATAAAGTTTGATATTGGGTTAAAATTGAAAATATTTACAAGCATTATATATGTGGCAATTATCATGACAATATTAGATATTGAACTTTTTTTATTAGATGTGAAAATTGGTGTTAATAGAATAATTATTGCTAAAGAAATCAATGCCCCTCTGGAGATTGTATAGATTGTTACAATAAAAAGGATAATTAAACCTAAAAACTTAATTACTGTTTTCTTGTGAAGAAAAAATGCGTAAAGATAGTTAAAACAAAAAACTGTAAAAAAACCAACAGTATTCTTTCCTAATGCGTAGTTATTTTCCCAATAGGGAGAAAGCCACATACTATTAAGAAAAAACCAACTTCTTATTGACATAACAAGGACAATTGGAATAGTAATAACAATGTTAACTAATAAAACCTTTTTGATTAAATCATATGAATCAAGTAAAGAAATCAAAATAAAATACAATGCAATTGATCCAAAAATACTAACAGTATCACCATTAGAGTATTGATTTCCAAAATTTAACGCACCAGAAAAAAGAACAATGAATAGAAAAAGTATCACCGAAAAAACTGTTGAGTTTATTGGCAAAATTTTTCTTTGATAATAGAACGGTAAACAAAAAATTAGCCAAACTATAGAAATCAATGGGAAACTTATTCCAGGAACTATAGATCTTGAAGTCACAAAGCCTGAAAAGAAGAATGAAAATACTATAAGTATAGTATCTAAATTATTGGCAAACATTAGTTTTGATTGTTTATATACTTCCATCGGTCTTTAAAATTTTTACAATTTTACTAAAATATCTTAATGAAGTAGGGCCATATATAAGAAAATAAAATGGAAGGATCATTAGTATGTTTTGATTTAGAAAGATAATGATTAATGAAACGATAAATAAAATTACTCTTCTATAGAATACTAGAAAAAGATTTTTAATTATTTTTATTCGTATACTTAGAAAACATGCATAATACATCAATAAAGAATTGATAAAAAATACGATTGACGTTGCACATAAAATACCCGGCACTCCCATTTTTAAATTTATAGCAATTAAATTGCTAAGAATCATAAGTGCCAAAGAAATAATGACAATTATAACCAGCTTATTTTGTTGGCCATTTGAAACTAAATAAGAACTAGGAGTAAAAGCAAAATTTTGAAAACCATATGCCAACAAGAGAATTCTCATAATAAAAATACTCTCAGAATACTGTGGTAAAATAAAATTTATTATTACTGGTAAAATAATTATTCCTAAGATAACAATTGGCATAGTAAAGATGTCAAAATAAACTGAAATACCCATCAACTTATTTTGATTTTTTTGGTTACTTGAGCTATTTTTTTTGAAATTAAAAAACTTGAGAATTTTTGGATAAAAGATAAATAAGGCAGCGTCTAAAGACATTAACACCCCATAAGCAAAAGTTTTTCCAAGCTGATATTGTCCTAAATCTGATATTGTAAAATGGCTAGCTATCATTATTCTATCAACAGATGTAAATAATTTTTCTCCAAGTGTAAATAGCATTATTGGAAATCCAATAATGATAAGTTTCTTTATAAGTTTAAGATCAAAATAGAATGAAAAGTTTTTTCTGAAGGAAGAAATGCAGAGAATAAATATTACTACATTTGATAATAATAGTAAATGCAATAGACCATCTAATAAGAAATTTTTTACAAAAAAAATCACTCCCAACAAAAGTATTAAATTTGATATGATTTCAAACGATATTATTATTTTATAATTTTCAATTATTCTGAAATAACGTAAGAAAAACCATCTTACTTGAACAAAAAATACCAAAGCAATAATGATATGAAGATATTCACTTAATTCACTTGGTACTACATTTGGAAAAAACCAAACAGTAGATATTAACAAAAAAGAAAATGGAATTAGCAAAAGAGTTGAAAAGGTTAGAGAGCTACTAAATAGATTATTTACATATTTTTTTTTCTTTGGATCTCCGTAGTGAATAGAGGCTTCTTTGTTCATTGAGCCATACACTCCAAGGTTATAGTAACTAAAATATTCTATGAATAATGATATTAAAGCGTACTTTCCAAGGAGAGCAGGACCGAGATATCTCGCAACTAAAATGCTTTTAGCAAAACCAAGAACCATAACTAAATATTTTGTTATGGTATAAAGAAATGTCGTTTTAATTAGTTTTTTTATCTTCAAGAAAGATGAAAATTGTTATTTTTTTCTCATCACAGATCCAAGGTAATGGCTAAAATATTTGGAATTAATTTTATTTAAAAAAAATTCTTTCTTAGTTCCATTGGTTTTATGCGCTTTTTTTTCTTTAAAAAGTTTTAAACCACCTGGATGAATACCTCCAAAATAATCTAAAAATAAAATTTCAAAACCAAATTTTTCAGCAAAACTCATGAAGAATTTTTTATTCATAATTTTAAGATTGTGCATAGCGATCATATCATATCTAAAAAAGTAAGATAGAATAAAATTTAAATATCTAAAATTTGGAAAAGAAAGAAAAAGGTAGCCGCCTTGGTTTACCAGGTCTGCATGAATCGATAATAATTCATCAAGATTATCGTCAAAATGCTCAACAAAACCAGCAGAGAACAAAATATCGTATTTGGTTAATGTATCTATTTTGAATATGTCACTTTGATAAATTTTAGTAGTATCAATATTGAAGATTTTTAAGTTTTCTTTTGTTAATTCATATCCATTCTCAGCGTATTCAATACCATGAACTTGAAATTTATATTTTTCGTGAAAATGTATTAAAAATCTACCGGGAGAACACCCAATTTCTAGCAGTTTAGGATTTTTAATATGAGTAGAAATATTTGATAAATATTTTTCAAATATTTCAATGAATGAGTGATGTGATCTAATTCCTGGATCTAGAATAATAGGTAGCTCATAGTTGCCCCATTTAGACTCCCACATTTTTTTATTTGTCAATTCTTTTTTCATATGAATCAGTGATCCTTTATTTTTTTCTCAATATTATCTTCGCTTGCATAATGAGGAATGCAAAATAAGATCCAAACAGTGGCTAAAAATATATATGCACCAGCTCCATAAATACCAATTGATGACGCTTTAACATTATAATAAGCTAATGCTAAAAAAGATGCAGGTAATACTATTGTCATGAATCTTACTGAAATCAAAGACAGTGAATTACTATAGATTAATATCATTAATGGTCTAAATTTTCCAAAATTTATTAACTTTAGCGTATTTGGAATTAAATATACTATTACAAATCCAGATAGAATAGATAATATCAATAGTATTTCTATATTAGATAAATAGCCAAATAATATTATTATGATTAATCTTGATAAATCAGCGCCAAAATCATCTAGGTAATGTCCAATTTTGCTTGATTTATTATTTGCTCGAGCAATTGATCCATCAACGAAATCAAACCATATTGAAAGATAAAGCATAGATAACCCAATTAAGGGTTGAAAAAAAAGATTTTGCTCAATTTTTAAAATCAAATAAAATGCAAATACGATTATAAAGTAGGTTATTACGTTTAAAAAATTTGCAGAAATGCCTAATTTATAGAAAACAAATGCAGCCCTAATTCCCGTCCACTTTGAAAGTTTCCAGACAAAACCCCTGTCTTTCCTATTAAAGATATGATAAGGAGGGTATACATGTTTTATGAAGTCTTTTAAATTCATACAGCTAACCATTGTTAAATAATAAAATTTTATTGTTTGCCAAGCTATGGTCTTCAATTGTGTTTATTTCAACCCAATCTTTATCATTTATATAGCTTGAGTTAAGAAGGCCTGAACTGGCATAATGACCAAATAATGTATAGCAAGGCATATTCTCTCTTTCTTTTGAACTAAAATTATTAAAAGTCTTTATAATATCCTTTCTGGCTTTATTTGTAAATTTTACAGGGCCTACAGCCTCAGCATTATAATTCGAATTTAATTTTAAATCCATTTTTCTGATTTTATTATCAACTTCATATGCTTTCTGCAGTACTGTTTCTTTCTTCTGATCTAAAGACCTTAGCAAAATCAAATTTTTATATTTAGAATCCACAAAATTAATAAATGATTTATTTGATATAATTAAATCAGAATTTAAATAGATGAATCCTGATTTTATTTTGTTTAACGCAATCATTAAAGAGTCACTGCAACCAGTAGTTCTATATTTTTCATTAAAATGAAAATGAAGATTATATTTTAAATTCAAAGCTTTTAAATAAGAAATGAGTGTGTTTTTTTTGTAACCAACTATAAAATGGATATCCCTAATACTAACTATATTTTTAATGCTATTAATCTGATGTTCAAAAATAGTTGAACCATTAATATCAACCATTATCTTTGGTATTGACTTTGTTTTATCTAGAAGTCTTGAACCTAACCCTGCTGCAGGTATGACTAAATTTTTCATCGATATGATAATATATATTTTGCAGCCTTTTCACCAGCTTTTAATAACCTACTAGGGCCTTCAATTTTTTGAAAGTGATCAGAGAAAAAATCTGTTTTTTTATTTTTTGAACAATCAATTATCATTTCAAAATCCGACAAATCCGACAATGGGATATTTTTGATAGTGCCAAAAATACCAATTATTTTTTTATCATTTTTCTTACAAATTTTTGCAATTTGAAATGGTATCTTTCCCAGTAAACTCAATCTATCTAGCGAACCCTCTCCAGTAATAACCCAGTCTGATTCTTTTATCTTTTCTTCAAGATCAATTAACTCGCTTACAACATCAAATCCATTCTTTATTTGAGACTTAAAGAGTGAACATAGACTAATTGAAATTGCACCTGCGGCTCCAGAGCCGCTAATGTTTAGTTTTTTTTTGCTTTTAAACTCAAGTAACTTTAAATAATTAACCATAGCTTTCTCAATTGTTTCAATTTGGTCTGGAGAACCTCCTTTTTGTGGTCCGAAGATTTTAGTAGCGCCATTTTTACCAATGGCTAAATTTTGTACATCTGATGCAATTATTAATTCAACATTTTTATAATCTATAATTTTTTTGTCAATATGTATATTTTTAACGTATTGAAGATCTTTTGTTGTTAAAATTTTTTGCTTATCATTTTTTTCGATGCTTAATTTGACTCCCAATGCTTGTGCTGCACCTATACCACCATCCCCTGTTCCAGCTCCACCAAGCCCCAGAATGATTTTTTTGCACCCTTTATTGATTGCATAGGAAATCATCTCGCCAGTTCCGTAGCTTGAAGAATTCATAAAGTCTCGATACCCATTTTCAAATTTTTGAACACCAGAAGCTTCAGCCATTTCAATAAAACCAACATTTTTATAAATACCTACTTGAGCTTCCGTAAGCCTTCTGATTGGATCATGTACCATTATTTTATGTATTTTTACATTTAAATGTTTTGCTATTGATCTCAAAAACCCTTCACCACCATCGCTAACTCCTAAAACATTACATTTTCGTTTGCAATCATTATTCATTCCATCCCTTATAAGGTTTGCAACAGATAAGGATGATTTAAATTCTTTATGTGAGTCGCTTGCTATCAAAATCATGAAAACTCTTAATAATTTTTTTTGGAAAATCAGTAATATCTATAATAGTAATGTTTGATTTTTTAGCTTTTTCTACCTGTTCAGAGTCGTTATACCCCCAAGATGCTAAGTAGCAATCAACTTTAGCAATGTCGATTGTTAATAGGTTTTCGATTTGATCATCGATAAATGCTAAAGATTCACATCCATGGTAATTTATAATTTCTTGCAAGCATTCCTTTTTAGTTTTATTTAACTCATTACTATAAATATTATCAGGTTCAATTTTAATTTTATTATAGCTCAAAATTTTATAAACCGAGTTAAAATCTTTAGTTGTGACTATAAATATTTTGTATTTGCTAAGTAAGGAATTGATTTTATCATTAATATCATTATATAAAGGATTGCTTTTAAGCCATCTATCACAATCTTCATCAATAGAATGTTCTCTGATTTTATAAAAGTCATTTCTAATTTTTTTAACATCGGTAGGTGTATTCATTTTATATTTTAAAAAATCTGATTGATTGAAAATTTCAGTTTTTTTAAAAATAGCTTCTATGATAAAATAGTAGTCTTCTCCATTAATTACAAATCGTCTATAAAAGTTTAAAATATCATAATTTTTTTTATAAAATAATTTGAAATTGAACTTATTATTATTTTGTTTATAAAGCTTACCAGCCGTCTCGAAGCATTCTTTTTGACTATTACATATTACACCATCAAAATCCAGCGCAATGGAAAACATGTTATTTTTTATTGGCCCGATACAATGTTAATGATATCATAAACCCTTGAGCAGTACCCATACTCATTATCATGCCATACATGTAAAGATAAGAGATTTTCTTTACACATTATCCAATTCTTATCAATTATTGCCGAGTGGGTATCTGCTAAATAATCTAAACTTACTTTTGAATGTCCAAACACGCCTTCACATAAATCTACAATTCCGTTTAAAGGACCATTAACTGTTTCTTCCTTAAGCGCAAATAATATATCATTTGTTTTGGGTGACTTCTTTAAGTCTAATACCCCGTATACAGCTGATACAATATCAGTTGGAACTCTATATGATAACGAAACTTCATTGAGCCTTCCTTTTAGTTTAGGTAGTACTGATAATGTTGACTTTGTGATTGACGTTGGGGTTAATTTTATATTTCTATGGCTTCTTCCAAGCGTAAAGGACTTGTGAAAACCGTCAATCATTTTTTCATTTGAAAGGACAGGATGAATTGTAGATAAAAATCCATTATTAATTCCATAATTTCTTTCAATGAAGTTTATAATAGGGGCTATAGCGTTTCCAGTGCATGTTGATGAAGAAATGATATTATGTTTATCCTTATCATATAATTTATCATTGACGCCCAGCAACATTGTAAATTCAACGTTCTCAACGCCTCTTGTTATGATTATTTTCTTAACTCTTTTACCCATACAATTTTTTACATTATCAATATTTTTAATTGTACCAGAAGATTCAACAAGTATGTCGCACTCTAATTTATTCCAGTCGACGCTTGTTATATCTTTTTCAAGAAAAACCGGTATTTTTTTTGATGAAACTATAATATTGGTTCCATCAACATCAATTTTAGATGGGAAAGCTCCGTAAACACTATCATTTTGTAAAAGGTATGCCATATTTTTTACGTACTCTTCATCTGAGACCCCACTGTTATTATAATCTTTTATTGCCTTTACTTGAATATTTGAATTGCTATTTTCAATAATTCTTAGCAAGACTTTTCCAATTCTACCAAATCCATTTATACCAATATTTATTGACATTAGTTATAAGCTCCTGACTGTTTTAATATTTAATAACTAAACTATGCATCATATAGCTTTAATTAATTTTGCTGGGCTTCCCCCTACTAAGACACCAGGTGGAACATTTTTTGTTACAACGCTTGATGCTGCCACAACAGAATTTCTACCAATTTCAACCCCACTTAAAATTATACTATTTGCGCCTATCCATGCACCTTTACGAATATGAATATTTCCTTTGCAGAAATATCCCTGATCGTAAATTGGGACATTTCGTTTAGTGAATCCATGATTAGGTACATAAAAATGAACTCCACTTCCAATAAGAACTTTATCTTCAATAATTATTTCTGGTTCATTGCCAGCTTCAGAAAATAGCATTGAACCTGGCCTAATAATAGTTTTATCACCTATGGAAATTTTACTACAATTGTCAGCATAAGCTCCAGGTCTAAACTCGGCATTCTCACCAAAGTGTTTAAATTTCCTTTTACATATCCATTTCATGGTTAATGGAAAATGTAATAAGAAATGTGTTAGGGGTATATCCGGACCCAGCCGATCACAAGTTATCCAGTATTTTAATCTTTTTAGCATAATCTATTAATTTAAAGACTCCAACCGTCATCAATAATTATATTCTGACCATTAATATAGCTAGATTTATTTGATAATAAGAAAATAAGCGCACCGGTTATGTCATATGGATCTAGCATTCCTTTGCTAAGACATGAAGCATTATATTTTTCAAGAAATGATTTTGGCTGTCCATCAATAATCCCTCCTGGGCTAATACAATTTACTCTAATGTTTGAATTTTTTAAATATTTTGCCAAATACTTTGTAATTGATATCACGCCAGACTTAATTGCAGAATATTCAATGGGTGAGACCATATTCGTACCCGAGTAATGTTCAAATTTAGGCGCGCTGATTCCCTGTATTGAAGAAATATGAATTAAGTGTCCAGCTTTATTTTTTTTGAAATAATTGACGAATTTCTGCGAAAATAAAATTGCTACTCCTAATTGGTTAAAAAGGTCTTCCTTAAGCAGCGAAGGTTTTATTTCTTCAAAGGGAGTACCCCACTGTGAAGATCTTGGATAAGAAGAGTGAATGGCTACGTCAATACGACCAAAAGTATTTTTTCCATGGATGATAAATTTCTCAATTTCATCAGGAACCGTAAAATCGCAACGAACGAAAGATGAATTTTCTCCAAGATTTTGTTGTAAAACCTTCCCTTTTTTTTCATTAATGTCCCCAATAATCACTTTACCACCATTATTAATTATTTCTTCTGAAAATACTGAACCCAAACGCCCAGCTCCTCCACTTAAAGCCACTACAAGATTATTTAACATAATTTTTTATTTTTTTAATTTATTAATTAAATACTCAACTATTTCAAAATCAAGTTTTGTATCAATATCAATAGCTCTCTCAGAGGGTATTTTAACACCAAATACCCTCCCATCAAAAATCCCTTTTGAATTTTTAACAAATTCAGGTTTGGTAACATATGCAACCGTGGTTATGTCATATGATTTGGGAGATTCTTGTCTATTATTTACTTTTATTCCTGAGTCCATTAAAATACTTAAAGACTTATCTTTATTTATTTTAACCATATTGAACCACGGGCTCTTGGTGGATTTAGTAATGCCAACAACAACATCAGATTTTGAATTAATTGATTGAAGGCAATTTTCAACATCTTCCTTACTTCTTAATGGTGATGTAGTTGGCAAGCTTAAAAAGATATCAAAGCCTCCAAAAAATTTTTTAACCCAATCAATGGCATGTATCCAAGAGAGCCACTCAGGTGAGTCGTCTTTTGCTAATTCTGGTGGTCTATTAATTACTTCAACTCCATAACTTAATGCAACTTTTGAAATTGCGACATCATCTGTTGAAACAAAAATTTTATCAATACTTTCGATTTCTTTAGCTATTTCAATTGAATAGGCAATCAATGGTTTTCCCTTTAACATTTTAACATTCTTTTTCGGAACACCTTTTGATCCCCCCCTAGCAAAAATAAAAGCAAAAATTTTCAATTTAAATATATCCTTCTTCCAGTTTCATTTGATTTTTTTGAAGCATCAATTAGACGTGTAGTTTCAAAAGCATCTTCAACATCAACCTTAGGGGGTTTATTGTTTTCTACACAATCAAAAAAATGTTCAATTTGGCTTAAAAATAAATCGTCTCTTTCATAGTTAAATGATTCAACTTTCTTATCTTCTCCAGATATGTTTAGAGATATTTTTCTTTTAATTAAATCTAAACTCATCTCTCCATTAGCTCCA
>MDTD01076586.1_pt1 | contig 19836 bp, 11 predicted proteins | sample 811221 | NCBI WGS metagenome assembly MDTD01 (sample SAMN05326646, study PRJNA326480) | marine metagenome | isolation source: seawater | place: Pacific Ocean: South West | collected 2011
ACGTAGGTACTTTGGTTGTCGACTTCGGTTCCTAAATCAAAAGTAGAGTCGTCTACGGCTTGGGTAACTTGAAGTTGAAGGGTATCGTAATTTTTAGAAAGAACGGTGGCCTTCGTGCCCGCAAGACTCGTTGAAAGGGTATCACCCACATTAAAATTTGAGCTATTTTCAAGAACAACTTTAAAAATGTCTCCCGTGCTCACTTTATAGTTGATCTTATTCACAGGTGTAACAGAACCATTAAAAAAGGCCATCCAAAGGGTGGTCGATTGAACCTCTCCATTTTGATTTCTGACCGTGAAGTTAAACTGAGTTGGGTGGAAGTCCACTGTATTGCTGTCAGCGCTTGTCTCACCCGTACTCGGGTTAAAGTTAACCAGGTAATTTGAGGAGGTGAGAGGTGGGCTTACAGAGTATTCGACGGCCTCATCGAGAGCTTGGTCTATTCCTGGACTTAAAGACGGGGTTAAATCAAGGATGGAACTTGAGGTGTCGAAAAAATAAATAACTTTTTCAATTTTGTTTTTCTTACCAAAATAGCTGTTTCCTATATCGATAAAATCTCCGGCCTTAAAAAGAGCATCATTAGATTGTATGGTGGCAATCACCGTATTGTAAGTTTCATTGATTGAACCAGAAACGACGTCCGCTTTATAACCTTCCTGATTAATGATAGTTTTGTAGTCTGAGTCGTTTATAGGGTGATAGGAACTAAAGAGGCCATCATCGTTATAAAGGTAATAGTTGCTTTCCATTTTTACGATGGAGCTTAATTCTAAAAGAACCTTTTTTCCCACTTTTTGTTTGTAGCTGAGCTGATCTATTTTAGTGGTGACAGAAAGGTCAAAACTCGTGGTCACTTGTGCCCCTGAAGCGTGGGTTCCTGACACTGTAAAGGTTGTATTAGGTAAATAACTTGTGGCCTTTCCACTGACTTCTCCTGTTTTTGAATTAAAGGTTAGCCCATCGGGAAGTCCTGGTGAGATAGAAAAAGTCATTTCACTATTTGTCGAGAAAGGAGTGGTCGATGACGTGGAGTAAAGCTTGAAAGAGCTATAATATTCATCCACCGTATCCTGGCCTGAGTCACCACTTTGTGAAGGAATAAACCTTTGGAGTTTAAAAGGTGAAACTGTATCATAAACAATATTAGGGGGCGCAGATGTTTCATAGGGTTGGGTTGTGGCGTAGGGAGAGGATGGTGGATCCTCATTAAAATTAGTTAAGCTATCCGGTAAACAACCGTACATTGCCCACAAAATAAAAATTGTTATTATTTTCTCGTATCTTTTCATGCCCCTATTATCCACGTTTTATGGAATTGTTTTATAAAGAGATTTCACAAATGAACTGAAATCAAAGACTTTCGCTCAATTAAAACCATAAAAGAGAATTAGGAAAAAGAGTTAAGTTGCCAATTTTCTTTGTATTGGCCTTTTTATAACCATAGAGGAAGATTAGTTAAAGAGAAGGCAAAAAAAGGACTTTTACCCCCAATTAATTTCTTTATACTTCCCAATTTATTTGTAATTTTGTTTGGCCTACATGGAGCTAACAAAATATTTTGAGATAAAAATGAAAACTGGTTAAAATATAGGGGATACAAAATAAAAGAAGAACCTTTTGGGGGAAGCCATGAATAAGTTAAGAGTTTTAGCAGGCCTTTTGTTCGTGACTTTTATAGGCCTTTTTATTTTTAATAAAGTGAAAGACCAAGGGCCAGAAAAAGAATTGGCCCCTGCTCAAAAAAGAGAAGAATCCGTAAAAGCCGTTAAGGTCGTCAAACTCAAAGAGACGAAAGCGGTGCCCATGGTTTCAAACATAACTCCCGAGACCCACTATGAAGAAAGCATTCCTGAGCCGACTAAGGTCTTAAAAAAAGGCGAGTTTCCAATGCATAAAGGGAGGCTTGTCGCTATGTTTAGAGAGGGAAAATTGATCGTCCCCGATAAAGGCTCCACAAAGAAACTTACCTTTTCAAAAGAGCCCGTTCATCCGGATATAGAAAAAAGGGCCATGCAGTTTTTTAATGCCATGGGGTTTGAAAAAACGGTTCTTGAAAGAGGGAAACCTTATTTCCTTATTAATGGTGGAAGCGCCCTAAAAGTCGATGAGTTTAAAGTTTCTTATAACTGGAATGGTGAAGCTAAAAAGGGAACTTACCTCATAAGATCGGCCACTGGTCGTTATTACAGAAAGCTTGCCGACACTCAATAAATCTTTTTTTGAAAAGACCAATTTTTGTCAGGTCCGTGTCTTAAAATTGGCATTGCCTTGATAGAATCTTGATTTGGCCTTAGACCATCCAAAGCTAAAGTGGTCAATAACTTTTATCGTTTTAGACACTGTCTAATCATGGTTTAAAATCAACTATCTAGAACCCTCTTTTTTAACAAAATTTTAAAACTTTAAACAATTTTTTTTTCTCTCAATTTAAGAAAAGAAAAAGCCTGGAGCCCCTTATAATAGAACTTGATAGATTTTTAACATGTAAAAAAAATGTATTGGGATTGTTAACTTTATAAAAGCTTTCTTATTGGGGATAAAAAAATGAAAGGACTTTATTGGCGCAGTTTTTTAAAAAAGTTTTTTTACCTAACAGGACTTCTTCTTCTCATCACCTCCTCGAGTACCCTGTACTCTGGTGGGGATCCCGAACCGAGTGACAGTGACTATGGTGGTGGGACAGAGAGTGGTGTTCAATCGGCGACCCAAGGAAAGTTTGGTGAGGGCGCTTATGTCCATCGCGTTGGTGGAGATGGCAGTTCGCATTCTGGTGATAACCGAGGAGGCGGACAAAAGACTCCCAAGCACACCGAAACTGGTCTTATGGGGGGACGGATCCAAGGGGCCTTCAACGTTGACGGTAAGTCAGGGGCCGCCCAATACACAATGCCCATTACTGTCCCCAAAGGGCACATGGCCATGGAGCCAAAACTGCAGCTTGCCTACTCATCCAACGGTGATAACGGTCACTTTGGGGTGGGTTGGGAACTTGTTGGACTCCCGTCTCTTCATAGATGTGGAACAAACGCCAAGTTTGAAAGCGCCCAAACAAATAGTGAAAAGTACGATTGTACAAAGTCCAGGCAGGTTTGGGTTCCTGGCCGCTGGGTACAAAGTTATTGTAAAAGAAGAAACTGGTGGGGAACTTGTACGAGCTATCATTGGTATTACCAATCAGGCTACAATAGAACTGAAAACTACACTGCTGTTAGAGGATGCTCGAGAAATCAAACTGTCCCTCGTGGTCTTAGAAGTCCTGTCGGAAAAGATGGCCACGATAAATTATGTTTTGAAGGGCAGCGTTTAGTTTTAAAGAGTGGAAGTTACGGTCGGAAGGGTTCAATATACCGGGTCTCAAACAGTCGGAATACCGAAGCTTGGATAGAGCAACATATAAGCGGAGCTGGGTGTAACTTAAATATTGATGGGATGGCCAACTGTAGAGTCAAAGTCCGTAGACCTAACGGAAATATCCTTGAATTTAGGCAACAAGCTGACCGCCAAAAAATGCATCTTCATAGGGTGACCGATACTAGTGGAAACTATATGTATGTCATCTGGGCCAACTGGGGACAAAATGAAACGGTCCTTAGAGAAATTAGATACACGGGAACCGGTAACACCAGCGATAATACCACAAGAAGGGTTTTCTTCAATTACCGCTGGAGGCACGACGATTATGATAAGTACTGGGCCGGACGTCAGTTTAATATGCACCACATTCTCTTTAGGATTGACGTTGATACCAATGAAGGGTCTGGTTGGGAGCGCCTGACTGAGTACAGGCTTAACTATAGAAGAGGTTATTCAACCAAAAGAAATTTACTAAGCTGGATTCAGATGTGTGGGAAGTCCCACAAAGATGAAGGGGGGTCAGGAAACATGGTCTGCCTTCCTGAAACGTCCTTTCAATATTCCGATGGAAATAAGGATGGCCCTCTCGCTACGGGCGCTGGAGATGGAAGGTGGTTAACGTGGCCCTCGAATACCAATGGAAACCCTCAACAGAACGAGAAAAATATCAAAATGGTCGCTGACAGTAATGGCGATGGTTTGCAGGATTTAGTTTGGATCCTCTCTGGATGGGACAAAAACTATGACACCTGGCAGGTCGGAAACAGTAAGAGGTTAACCGATCGGGTCTGTACGGCCGTTTCAACTGGAAAAGGCTTTAAATCCCCCACTTGCAAGGGAATCATGTCCTACTCTGAAAGGTCAGACACTGAGTCTTATTCCTTTTCAGATTTAAATGGAGATGGGGCCTCTGACGTTGTGGCGTTTAGTAAAACCCATAAATGGTTAAGTCACCACGGTGTTATTTCACTTCCGGGAAAGCCGATCGATAAAAGTAACTTAAAGACTAGAAATGGCCAGGGTTATAATAATTGGTATGTGGCGGCTTCGAAGTTTGGGGCCTACCATAAGCCTGATAGTGTCAATACCGGTACAAGTAACGATAAAAGAGACAAATGCGCCAGAGACGGTGGGTACGCCTATTGTAATGACTACACAAAAAGAGAGTTTAGAGATGTGAATGGCGATGGTCTCCCAGACCTTATCACCTTTGGGATGAAAAATATTAAAGTTGGTTTAGGGAAGCAAAATGACCCAGGAAAATTTGAAAAGCCAATTTCCTGGCTTGGAAAGGCCCACAGTTCGGGGGAAACTTCCCCGACTTATAAAACTGGGGGTTGGCAAGAACTCGATTACCCAAGAATGCTTTGTGATATTAACGGAGATGGACTCCCCGACATCGTAGGTTTTGGGAATGCCGGGACCCATGTTTGGTTTAACTCGGGAAAAAGTTTTGCAAGCAGTGACAGCGGTATGAGTAATGGACTTCTTCTTCGTGAGTTTGGTTTTACCCATGGATGGAGGGCCGAAGGCGAACATAAAAGAACTTGTGCTGACGTTAACGGTGATGGAATGGCCGACATCATCGGTTTTGGAGGAAGCCGAACGATTATCTATGTTTCCACAGGGACGGGTTTTAAGCACTTTAAAGACATCTCTGGTTTTGCTAATAACAATTGGGATTTTGGAGAAGAGATCAGAGGGGTACAGGATTTAAATGGTGATGGACTTGCTGATATTTATGGATTTGAGTCCAGTGGTAAAATCATCGTTTCGTTTGCTACGGGGAGAGGCTTTGGTAAAGAAACAGCTGTCAGTACCAGTGGTTTTACAGTTAAACCAGGTGAAGGCTGGAAAGCGGGGAAACACCCTCGCTTCTTTATGGATGTGAACGGTGACGGTTGCCCGGATCTTGTTGGTTACGCTAACGCCGGGGCAGAAGTTAGGCTTAATAAATCTTGTGATGCTAAAAGAGGAATTAGGCCAGATGTTCTTGTCAAGGTTTATGACGGGCATGCAATCAACGCTGGTCAGAATTGGAATAAAGAAAGAAAAGAAGGGATAGAGATTACCTACGGGACCATCAATCACCCTGACCATGGTCTTATTGCAAACGATCGGTATAAAGAAAACTCTCACAAAAGATACCCTCTTATAAGACAAAAAAGTGCTTCACCGATTGTTAAGACAACGGTCATTAGGGACCGATCTATTTCAGGTCATGAAAACAGAAGCCACGATCGATTAGTTCAATACTATTATGAAGACTATATAGCCGCAGCTGATAGAAATGGTGGAGCTGGTTTTTCAACTCACAAAAGCCGCCTTAGAGTTAATAGGACAAAAGGAGGAGGTTTTGACTGGTCAAGTGTCTGGCTGACCTTTCATCAAAGTGGTCACGGAACCAATATGTTCCTGATGCCTTATGAAAAAATCACCCTGAATAAAAATGGTGCCTACACAGGCTATCAAAAATTCGAATACGCCAATGTTGGAAATAGGATAGCGGGCATCGATGACATGAAGCTTACGAAAACAACCATCATGCGGGATAACCCGAACGGCTATGGCTTTGAAACCATGGCGGTTAAGTACAACGAGTACGACGGTAATGGGCTTTTAATAAAAGAGAGGCACGACTTTTACAATGCTTCTCAACATAACCATGGGGATATAACAAAGTGCTATTGGTATCTAAAAGATAAATACAGGGGTTTTGAAAAGCCCGTTAAAGAAATTGTGAGACCGGGTAAAAATGCCCAATGTGGTGGTGGTGTTGGTGTTAACGATATCTATACCAAAATGGACTATGACTCTAAAGGGCGGATTTATAGAAAGTACTCTGGCTCTGGTGAGGCCGCCCCCGGACAAGGCACAGTCAGGCAATATACCGACTTTTTCTACGACAGTTATGGCCGCCTTACAAAAAGTATCGACCCGTCAGGGCTTGAAAGGCATTACGGTGATTTTGACCGCCACCACAGGCAAAGAAAAACCTGGGTTCAAGCAACCAACAAAACAATAGGGGCCGGCAAGGCAAGCGACATGCCGATCGTCACCCAAAAGACCACCTACACCCGAAGAGGGGAAGTAGCGACTATTAAAAAAGGTGTTGAGGGCATCCCTGAAAATCAATGGATTCATTCAGCGACTGAATACGATGCCTTCGGGCGCTCCATCCGGGTCTTTTCTCAAAACCCAGGCGTTGAAGCTCAGGTGGATCTTATAAGACAAATCCGTTATTTAAAGCCGCCAGAAGACACTCATACGCTTGGAACCTTTGCCATGATGAGCTTTGGGCGTCCTGATGGAGCTGATAAAGAGTGGTGTAGCACCTTTAAAATTTGCGGTGACTATATGGACACTAATAATTTTTGGACTATTAGAGGTTCCACTAACGGTAACTTTACCTTTGCCCATGAATACTCTGATACCTTCGGGCAAATTATCCGCTCAGAAAAACACGGTCTAAATACTGATGATGAAATAAGGGTGTTTAGAAATGAATTTAATGAGATGGGGAATGTCATCCGTAAGTACATGCCTTGGTCTAATAAGCGAGGAGGAAGTGGCAAAGCGGGCATCTATCAAGAGTTCACGTACTTAAATGCCACTGACAATGTGGCGACGGTTTCCCAGATGGATAATGGAAATAACATCCACGAAACAAGGTACGAATACCACGGTCCTGGTGGACTTCAGATAAGAAAGTTTTTCCCAAGCCCAAGTGGCAGTGGTGAATCTCAAATCACGATTCAAAAATCCATCGAAGGAAAACAAATTTGGAAAGAGCTTCCTAATGGTGCCAGAGTCAATTCTTACTACAACGCCCACGGGCTTTTAACTAAAATGGAAGACCCCATAGGAGGGGTTGTCACCAAAGAATACGACTCTCTTGGAAACACGAAAAAGCAGTGTAAGGGAGACCTTGGGTGTGAGTACTTTACTTATAATAAACTAGGGAAAGTGATAGCGAAGGTAAACGGTAATGGCGAAGTGACAAGGTTTGCCTTTGATAAGCTAGGGCGCCCTTCAACTATTTGGAACTCTGACGGTCTCGCCACGACTTATATCTATAACAAAATGGGGGCCCCAGGGGTTGTCATTGACGGTTATGGAAACTCAGAGGCGATGACTTATAACCTAGCAGGTGACGTTGTCCACACAGTTCAAACCATTGACGGAAAATCCTACGTCTCAGCTTCAAGCGCGGAAGGGCACAGCATCCTCCCAACTGGGGATAGGCTCTACATGGCGGACGTTTATAAGGGGGTTAAGAGGAAGGTTTTCTTAAACGGAAAAGTCATCGCCGAAGCGAGAAACTTTGATGCCTTAGGGCAATCAAAAGTCCTCCGCTACGCTAACGGAGACCTGGCAAAAGCGAGTTATGATAAGTACGGAAAAAATACGGGGTTAAAAGTTCAGTGTGGAAACGGTAAAGGCTTTAGTGATGATGGCGAATGGATCGGTGGATCCGGTGGAAGAGAATGCCACAGTGAAACCTCAACTTTTGATGACAGTATTGGGAAGCTTGTAAGTGTAGAGAGAAACACATCTCAAACATTAGCGAATCAAGGAATCGGTGGAGAAGCTGGAATTACAAAACTCAACACAAACTATTCTTACGATAATATGGGTCGCCTCACAAGAACCAACACCAATGTCGGTCATAACCAAACTTTTAGCTATGACCAAAACTCAAACTTAACTCGTGTTGGTGGAAGCGATGCTGTTAGCTACAACCATTCTGGAAGTGGCTCAAGCCGCCTTAATTCAACCAGCAACGGCGCCAGGTACACCTACGATAAAGCAGGGCGTGTGATCACAAAAACTGTAATTGATAGTAAAGGTTCCCTTGGAAAATCTAATCAATGTGTTAGGTTTTACCAGCATGGTAATTATCAGGGGAAAGAATACAAATTCTGTCCGGGCTCCACTCCGTTACCTCTTAGTCAATGGAACGATGATATAAGCTCTTTTAAAATTCCAGCGGGGGCCACCCTTAAAGTATGCCGAGATGTTGGTGCTGGTGGAGGATGTTGGTGGCACATGAGTGACAGCCCATGGGTTGGTGGCGCTCAAAACGACCTCTACTCTTATTTTGAGTTAAGCTTCAATGACTGTAGGATGACTTCTGAAGATGCCGGTGGCTGTACATCCAATGCATCATCCGTTGTTAAAACTTGGAAATTTAGATACGAGTCTCAATTTAATAGAGTCATTGAAATTGATGGGCCTGAAGGAAAAACCATTTTTGTAAGAAACGCCGCTGGTGGTGTGACGAAAATGATTAAGCCTAACGGCGAAATTAAGCTCAATGTCGGTCCAGGCGTTCAAATAAGAAAAACAGCGGTTGGTACAATCAACTACTCTGTGAGTGTTTCACTCATGGGGAAACATGTTCACACTTACACAGCTAATGTGAGTAACACAACTGCCGCCTTTGACAGAAAAGTAAACCACACGACCCATCAGTATATGGCGGGGATGTTTGATCCAACAAGTTTAATGGGTCTTTTTAAATACGGTTACCACAAAGTAAGCGCTCTTCTCACTCGGCCTAATTTTGAAAGAGAGATGATGCAAGCAGTTTGCCTCCTCTTTAGCTTTGGGCTTCTTCTTTCTATGATTGTGAACATCTTTAGGAAAAGGGCCGTAGGCAAAGTGAAATGGTGGCATTACCCGATGCTTGTAACGGTCTTTATGGTCACCACCGCGCTTCCAGTCCACGCCCTTCCACTAAGGGCCGGGCTCCAGGGAACCGGTGAATACGAACTAGGCAAACAGTTTTTCCATACGGACCACTTAGGGAACGTCGCCGTGGTGACTGATGGTGACGGGAAAATCACCTCAAGTACCGCCTACGATTCCTACGGGCAGATGCTGACCCAAGGATATTCCTCTTTTGGTCGAGACAACTTCCCTAACAAATGGGCCAAAGCAGAGCACGTTCGTGAAAGAGGAAAAGACTCCGGACTTTCGGTGATGGGGGCAAGGATCTACGATAGGGATGCCAGGCGCTTCCTCTCTCCTGACCCGCTCTCGGTGTTTCATTCACCGTACCGGTATTCAAGTGATCCAATTTCAAACTCTGACCCGACAGGGGAAGAACCGTTTACGATCGCTTGTATCGTTATATTTGCAATCATTGCCTTAATGACCACAGGTTACGCCATTTCCGGAACGTGGAAGTTCTGGGAGTGGGATGGAAAGACGTGGGGTTACGCCATCTTAGGTGGTATAGCGGGTGCCGTCTTTGCCGCCGCAGCTGCCTTTGCTCTCCCAGCACTGGCCGCCGCCTGTGCGACCGCCTGTCCGGGTGTCGCCGCCGCAGCAGGGGGGACCGCCGGTGTGACGTCGGCCGCCGGGCTTAAAGCGCTCGCCCTCCAAGCAGTGGTCCTGGGGACCATTGGGGCCGCAGAAGCCGCGGTCGCGAGTATGATCACCCAGGCGGGGAACGCCGCCGTCAACGGACGGGCGTTTGACTGGAAGAAAGTCGGTAATGCCGCCGCCATGGGGTTTGCCATGGGTGCCGGATTCGCGGTGGCGGGGGCCGTGGCGGGGTCTGTTGTTAAACCGTTGATGAAGAAAACAGTAAAGACTCTGAATAGTTTTGGTAAAGGTGCTACAGGTAGAGCATCTAGCCTTATGAAAAAAATAGGAACGGCAACTGGAAAAATGTTTGGTAAGGTTGATGATGCCATCATGGGAACTCGAGCAGCAGGAGGCTGGACAACGGCGAAGAAGGTTGCCGGCACGGTGGGTTCTAAAATTGGTAGAGTTTGCCGAGCGACTAGTTCAACAATTTTCAGTGTTGCTAGAAAAGCGACTGATAAGATCGATGATATGATGGGGTGGGTGAATAAGCAGGTTAGTAAATTCGATGATCCAAAATGGCTAAAAGACTGGTTGGATAACCCTGGTAACTGGAAAGGTCACGCTGAAGCGGCCAAAAGACAGGCCCTCGTTGGTTCTAAAGTTGGGACGAAGGGTGCCACTATGGGGGCCGATGACCTCGTCATGGACATGAAGCTTACTCAGCTTGATGAGGCCATTGAAGGAGCTGAAGCCGCGGCAGCAGCTGCTGGAGGTAAGCATGGGACAAGTGAAACCCTGGCGGATCTCGTTAAGCAAAGAGAAGGAGTTTATGAAGAAATTGCCCAGATGGCGAACTCCCGAAGTGCAAAAGTTGGAATGGATGACCTTAACTTCGCGTCCGCAAGACGTGATATGAGCGTCCGAAGTTACGACACGCCAATGACCAGTAGTGGGAATAAAGTCATCGTCAGAACCGATAGCAAAGGTATAACGTCAATAAAAGCATCAGGCATGGACAAAGACCTGATGATTTCACCCAATATGTTTGATGAAGGGGCACTGACCACATCACAATTGGATGACTTCATAGCAGACGTGAAAGGGACATACGGAGACGATGTTGCCGCTTACCTAAAAGATAATATGAAACCAGGGAACTTTATACCTACTGAGTGGGATTCAGTCGCGGTAGCATCTCAATTTAGTAATGTTCAGAAAGGGATTGGTGGAGCGCAGGCTTTAACGTATTTAGGTAGCCTTGATGCAATGAATAATGAAGTTTACAGAGGTTGCGTTACGAGTCCACATGAAGATGGATGTGCACACGTCAGTAATGCGCAAGTCTATGTCTATGGGGCTTTACATGGTCAAAACTTATTTGAACAAATTTTGAAAGGTAACCTTGGGGGGGTCGCTGATCAATTAGATGCGTTGGTGTATGAAAATGTGATGTTTGCCGACAGCGAATCTGTTCGAAGTAATTTAAGCTATATAAAAGGCTCGAGATTACCGAGATCTATAAACAGATTCATCTTCGGTGCCTCAAATCCTTATGGGGCAGCAGACTGGGGAGGAACAGGATGTGATCCTTTAGACAAAACGTGCGGACACTGAAGTTTAGATCGATGGAGAGGATGTAACACACCGAGGATTTGAAAACGGTTATCAATTTCATATATTATCTTATGTACCAAAGCGGGATTTCAATAGAAGTCCCGCTTTAGTTTCCTTTGTGACCGCATTTTTATTAGACTTACCAGGCACCCCAATAATCTCAATAACAACCTTGTTGACACTCCCGGCCTCTCTTACTTTGCCACCCTCAATTGTCTTCACAACCTCTCTAACCTCGTCCCTCTTACCCTTTTTACGAACTTTCATCCTAACTTTACGCCTCTTTGGCTCATCATAGACAACCTTAGCTCCACCCTTAAATCCATTTTTAAAGCAGTAACCGGTCTTGCCTCTCCAACCAGAAATACCGATACCACTACCTTAGTAAATACCGCTGGAACTACCGTCGACACTTCCATCACTTCGCATGTCATTTAGTCAACTACCAGCCCTTCCATCTTTTGAGGTACTTACCAGCGGCTTTTGGTCCGCTTCGCTCATAAAGCCGGTTGAGTTTCTCTCGATGCCTTTTAAAGGTCAAAAAGCCTGGTTCTAATTTATAATAATTTACTCCTGTTTTGCTTATTCATATTTTGTTGTTTATTTCTATATTTTCTATTTCTGTATTTTTTATACTTGGATCATCTTTTTGGGGTTTTATAAAATTACCCAAAAAGGTAAACCCCTTTTCCGTTTTTCCAATAAAGGTTTTATCCGGATGCTTTTCTACTTTTAGCTCCTCTAAAACCTGATTCTCTATCCTTACTGCTTTTTTAAGTTTCAACCTGCTGGGGGCAGCTCAGGGAAATACCTTTTTCTATTGAGATATAATGACCGTTTATATCCTCTGTCCTTTTAAGATACTGCCAGACAATTCTTTGGAGGTATTTATCATCTACAAGGTCTGAAAACTGATTAAAAAGGACATGATGGTCAATAGAAGCGTAGTAGCTTTTGACGTCACTTTTCATAAAAAAATTGTTTTTTGTATTGAGGACAAATTTGAGGGCTTCTTTAAGTCCGCCTTTCCCTTTTAAATGGGAGCACCTTGGTGAAAGGTGAGGGGGAGAGCTTTTTTTCCAAAGCGAGGGCGGTTTCCTTTAGGACAAGAGAGTCTTTAGAGCTCCATAGGCCTTTTCTTTGGCGGTTTATTTGGATTCTTTTGACGGGGGATAGTTGATAGGTCCCGTTTTGAAATTACCTCTTTATTTGGGGGAGTCGAGAGAATTTGTTTAATCATAAATCCCAGATTTCTGAGTTTGGAGAGTGGTTTTTTCTTTGGTGGCAATACCATCGAAAAGCTTTTTTCATATGGTTTTAAAAAAAATAAAAAAAGTTAGCAGATATTTTTTAGTTTAATTTTAAATAAAATAACTCTGAATTTTAAGAGTTAAAAAAAATGCCATGCCCGGTTTCAAGGTTATGGTCTTTTCAAATGATTTGGTGTGAATGAGTGATATAATACCCTCAAATTAAAAAGAGAGGAAAAATTGAAATTATTTACACTAATTATTTTGATCCTGACTCTAAATAGTTACGCCGAGGACAGTAAATTAAAAACTGAGGCCTTAAATAATATAAATTTTATGACTGAAGATTATCCACCCTTCAATTACTCTCAAAATGGTAAAGTCACAGGTTTTGGTACAGATATTATCGTTAAGGTCTTTAATGAATTAAATCTCAAAAAAAATGCAGAAAATATAATGATCTTACCCTGGGCCAGAAGCTACAGAAAGGTACAAAAAGTTGGTAAAAGAAATGCCCTTTTTTTAATGGGGAGGACTACCCAAAGAGAAAATTTATTCAAATGGGTTGGTCCTGTGCCTGGTAATAAATACGCTATTGTAACTTATAGAGGCGGTCCAAAAGTTAAAGGAATTGAAGATTTAAAAGGTGAAAAGGTGGTTTCGATAAGAAAAGATATTGGTGGGCATGCTTTAATAGATGCAGGTTTCCCAAAAGACAATTTGATGGAGGTTTCTAAAGTAAAGCAATTATTTTCACTTATTAAAAAAAAGAGGTTTAAGTTTTTCTCTTATGGACTAGTTGGATTGAAAGAAAAAATGAAAACAAGTGGTTTTTATATGGAAGACTTTAAAGTGGCCTTTATTTTTAAAGAGTCAGATTTGTATTACGCCTTTAATAAGTCTATTGAGGATAAAACCGTTAAGAAATATCAAAAAGGCCTAAATAAAGTTATGAGCGATGAAAAATTTTTAAAAGAGCTAAAAGAAAAGTATAAAAAGAGAAATATATATATTCCTTTGTAATCATCATGCAAATTAAAGAAATCTAAGAAAAAAATAAAATTATCTTAATTTATGATTATATCTTGGAATTCCGGGTATCTTTTCTTTGGATTCAAAACTATTTGAGAGCTTGATTATGTGTGATCTTTTTTTAAAAAAAGGTTAGCGGAAATCAGTCGTTTTTATTACTTTTTTATGATTTTTTTTCCACTAACCTTTTTACCCTCAAACCAGTAGGCCATCTAAAGGGGGAGTTTAGAAAGCTTTACCAATATTTAAGTAGGGGAGTGACTTTATTTTAGAAAATTGACGATCGTACTTTAAAATAAAAGAGTTCATACCAACGTTAAAAATAAGCCCTGATTTAGTTCTAAAATCAAGGCCCAGATTTATAGAGCCGCCTTTGACTACCTCACTGGTCATTTTAATTTTGTCTTCATTACCTGTGAGAGATCTGACGAGAAGGTCGGCCATAAATTTTTTGCCATTAACTACCTTTGATTGAAAAAGATTGAGGCCTATTATTGGGGAAAAAGTTTTTAACGGTTCAAAGACATAATCAATACCAATTCCCTTGGAGTTTCCCATAAAAGCAAGCGTTGAATAACCTAGCTTTAATCTAAGCTTCTCATCTATTTGGAAGGAGTACTTAAAGGATAAACCTGAAAGACCAAGTTCTGATAACCCTGTCGTTAAACCATGCCTTTTCTTTAAGCGAAGAGTGGGAAGTTCTTCATGGTAACTTTCAGTTGTTTTTAATTCTTTAGATAACTCTTCTTTGGCAAAGCTTGCTGATGTTAAAAGTGTTAAAACTAATATAAAAGACAGTATTTTCATTATTTCCTCTTTTGTTCCATTGCTCTTTCAGTTTTTCAAGTTGCTCAATTTATAGTTCAAAAAGGAATCTGAAGAAAGATTCCAATGGGCGTTTGTATTCACAAAAGTAAATAAATAGCCGCACCAACCCATTTAAAAAAATTGAAATTTGTAATACTTTCTTTTCCAACAGATTAAGAAAAGAGGTGTTAAATGAATCCAATACAGTTATTTAGTTTATTAAGATGGGAAATCGATTATCCGCCGATTCTAAGCGATTCATATCCTATTCATTTAAATAAAGTTAAGCACCACTTATCAGACCTTCTTTGGACTTCCGGGATTGATTACCCTGAACAGGTGAGTGAAATAAAGGTTTTGATTGAGGCTTTACAAGCCCCTTCTTATGAAAGGCTTTTAAAAGGGCCTTCACTTTATAGAGTCATAGGCCCTGAATCAGATTTAAGTTATCTAAAAAGGTTAGAGTTTGTCAGTGACTTTTTGAAGGCCGAAATCTGTCTTATAAAAAGGGAAAACACTTTTAATAAAGAACTTTGGACGTCACTTAATGATTACTACATTCCAAAAAATGAGCGTGCTTTCAAAAGAGAGCTTATTCAAAATAATGACCATAACAAAAGTCAATTTTATAAGGCATCCGTCATAGAAGATTCCTTGGTTTTAGACTTTGAATCCGATTGGGTAAAGAAAGATGAACCAAAAAGTGGCGTTTTAAATGGCCCTTTTAGTGCATATTCAAAGGAAGAAAAGGACCTTATTACTAAAAAAGTTAAAGACGCCTTGGAAATTATAAATAAAACGGCCCCAGTTGCCGGAAAACTTATTAAAAATTTTACTAAGGTCATTCAGTTTAGAAAAAAAGAAAAAACAGGAATCAGTAGTGAGCAAGTTCCAAGAGAAATTGGCACTATAAGGATCTCTAATGCCCATAAGGAAGAAATGACTCTTTTAAACCTTATTGATTACCTGATCCATGAGTCACTTCATAACTTTCTTTGTATTTACGAAAATAACTTTCTTAAATTCGCTGTTTACGAAAGAAATTTAAAAGTAAGGCCTGTTTCACCGTGGTCGGGAAATGCTATCCCTCATATGGCCTTTACCCACGCTGTTTTCATTTACTTTGGTCTCTACTCATTTTTTGAAGAGTTAGAAAGCGTGGTTTTGAAAAAACCTGAATCTTTAGGCCAATCGATAGACCTTAAAGAGGTAAGAGAAAAAATGCTGAATGTTTCATTTGGATTTAGAAGAGGTCCCCAAATAAGAGAATACCTTAAAGGCATAGGACAAACAGATGAATCCATATTAAACCTTTGGGACCTTTTTAAAAAAGATATCGATGAATCTTGCGATGCTAAATTAAAAAATCAAAAGGAAAAGAAAAAGTTTATTGAATTAGTTTCATAAAAATAATGTCAAGTCGTTTACATAAGTAAATGAATACTAACCAAACGGGACCCAAATTTTCTAAAACTGGGTTATAAGGGTCTCAAGGATTAATGAAAATCCAAAACAAAAGGAGAAAGAAATGAAAAAGTCAAAAAAAATGAAAGTAGCCTCGGCCCTAGCAGTCTTATCAATTGTTGGAACTTTAACGTCAACGGCTTCCGCCAACCCACACTTTCGTAGAGGTTCAAGTATTGACATAAAAAAAACCTCTAGAACATCAACTTTTGCACCAAAGCTCACTGAGAGGGAGAGAAGAATTTCTAGAACTGGCTCTAGGTCTTGTGGAATTATTTTTGTAAACCATAACAACAATAATAACAACAATAACAATAACAACAACTCTTCATCTATGGTAAGGACTTCAGGTTCTTTTGGAACGTCATTTTCAGGTTTTGACAGGGACGGATTCGGTTTCTAATTCACTCTTTATTATGGGCCGGATGGTTGCCAAAAAAGGCATTCCGGCCCTCTCTTCCTTTAATCCTTTTATCATTATTAATGCCTCAATAAAAAAAATTTATAAATAAAAAGTGCCAGTTTCACTATACACAATTGTAAATATTAAAAGGGTTTAGCGCCTATGAATAAATTTTAGAAAGTGTATAAATGAAGAAAAAAAACAATGGGAGCACCAAGAAATGATTTTAATTTTAACCTACGATTTGAAATTTGATGAAGCAGCAAGGTGCTTAGACGGTATTACGATAGACGGGCATAAAAAAGTTCATACTCTAACTTTAAACAATCTCTTGAATTCTTGTGAATTTAGTTTTTACAAAGAGGGGTCTGAAACATACGTCAAAGGAACTTTACCAAACGGCCTAGAATTTGACGGTAAAAAGGATATTTTATTAAATAGGGCCTTATCCTTTGAAAAATTGTCAATCGATAATAGGCCCATTAAAGAACCAACCAGAAAAGAGTTTCAATTATTTCTCATAAGTTTTCTAAAGGGCTTTAAAAAGAAGACGTCTCTTCCGGGTCTATACTCACTTTGTGGTGATAAGCTTCCTCTAAATCTTCAGTGGCACCACCTTAAAAATCAAGCGGGTCTCGATTTATCCTATCCTGATTTTGAATACAGTTTTGGCTACGACACTCCTCAAATAGAGGGCCTTAAAAAGCCTGTCTTTACACAACCCGATAACTACTACTATTGGAAATCGGAAAAAAATGACAAACCGAGGTGGAATTCTTTTATCATCGATAAACCTGAGGGGTTGCCGATCGTTTCTTACTTTTCAGGATCCTGTATTTCGGTTCAGGCCTTTGATGAAAGTCAAAAAATAGAAGAAAGCATAATAAATAAAATAAAAGAATACACTTCAGTCATTAAAAAACAGTTTAATTACTTTATGGGTGAAATGGTCTTTTTTTTAGAAAATGAAAATTTAAAATTTGGGTTTATTTCACCCTTATTTAAAATATCGGCCCAATATCAAGGACTCCCTTCCACTCTTAAAGCGGGCCTTTTAGATTATGTGAGAGGGCATGAATTAGAAAAAGAGGAAAAAATAAAATGAGGCGCTATTTCATAAGCATGATAACTCTAACTATTTGTTTTTATCATATACTCATGGTCGTTGTTAATGCCTCTCCAAACAGCTTAATTAAGGCCTATTTAGGAAAAGAGGCCCAAAATTATACGGGAAAACTTTTTGCTCAAAAGGGAGAGCTCTTTGCTCCACACCCTGCTTTTTTCTCTCTTATTTTTAAAATAAGGTGTGTTGAACCGAAAGGTACCTCTCCTTGGTTTTCACCTTTAAAGAAAATTCAGAAAGATCATTATAGTAATAGACTGGCCGGTAAGGAGAAAATTCTTTTCCTCTATCAAAACCCTATAAGGCAAATTGTAGGGCTTATTGAAGAAAAAAGAGAGAATTGTAAAAATATAACAAAAGAGCAGTGTAAAGAATATGTCTCTAAAGAAGTCATAAGAGAACCGAGCTTTCGTTTTTTATCAAAATATGCCTCCAAAAAGTGCAGTGATTGGGAAATGGTCTTAGGTAAGAAGTACCCTCACTTTTATTCAAAAGAAAAAAAGAGCACGAGGTGGGATTTGATTGAAAAGTACTCTTTTAATAAAGAAGGTTTAAAATGAGCTTATTAATTGATTTAAAAAACTTTATAGGAAACTTTTCATTAGAAGAGGTAAACCCTAAAGTCAAAAAGCTTTTTAGAGTATGCCTTTTATCCTTTACGTTCATTCACACCTTGACTATCTTGGCCTATAAGAAGTGGCTTCTTTCACCAGAGGGCATAAGCTTAAGTTTGGAAATGGCGCCTAAGGCCCAAGGCTTGAACCTGTTTTCGCTTTTATCGATGGAATCGGTGAGGCCTTTTGTTGGTGTTTTCTTCTTTTTTCAAATTGTCTCAATTATTTTGGCCATGCGGGGGAAGTTCTCGATCATAACGAACTTTTTGGTTTTATTTTTCACTTTAAATTTAAACACATTAATCCAGCCTATTTTAGATGGAGGAAATCAGGTTTCAGTGATCCTCCTCTTTTTTAATTGCTTTTTAAAGACTTCCCAAAATAATGAGAAGAAAGCTTCATTCATAAATGAAATAAGGACAAGTCTATCTAATGGTGCCTTTTACATTATTAAGGCTCATATCATTTTCCTCTATATAACGGCGGCGGTTTCAAAGTTAAACGGCCCTTTGTGGAAAAGCGGCATGTCTTTATACTATATCCTTCAGTCAAATGAGTTTGGGCACCCGCTTATTTTTAATAATATTCATGTACTTGAAATGCCCTTAACCTTTTTAACCTATTTTACATTATTATTTCAGGTATGTTTGCCCTTCCTTATCCATCATAAGCTGATGAGGCTACCCATGATCTTTGTGGGAGTTTTGCTCCACCTGGGTATTGTTTTTACGATGGGTCTTTTTCACTTTGGAACTTTTATGGCCCTTGTTTACGTCATTTTTCTAAAAGACAAAGAAATAACTTTTTTACAAAAATTACCTAATAAAATTTTTTAAAGAGGCATTTATGAAAACTAAATTATCAATCTTGTTAAACCTAATCTTAATTTTATTTATCTTGTTTTCAACCAAAAATGAAGAAGATAAAAGACCTATGAGTGACGGCAACGAAACGATGACATTAACTAAAATATGCGATTCTGAAAGTGAAAAACAGGAGCCTAAAGAACTAATTTTAAAGCTTGAGCATAAAATGAAAGAGTTAAAATTATCCCTGGTCCAATCCAATAATTTATATATTGGAGAAAAAGGGAGTAACCCTAATAAAACTATCAGTAAAGAGACTGGCAAAGAGGAAAGTGGTGAGGCCAAAGATCAAAAAAGGCGTCCAAGTATAGGAGATTATCTAAAAAAGCATGAAAAAAAGATGAGAGAATACCTCGTTTTAAATCCTAATCAATATAAGTCGGACCTTACGGCTCTTAAAAATGAATTTATGCTTAGGAAAATATTTGGGACCATAAAAGGGGACATCGTCATCCTTGATGAGGTTCTTGATAATAAAGAATTAACTTTCTCCCTTAAAATATCTCGAGTTAAAGAGGATTCTCAAAAGGTTAAAATGAGGATTAAAATTGTCACCAAGGACGGTCGGATGATCAATGATGATACGGTGATTAAAGATATGAGTTCTTTAAAAGAGGATATGGCCAATGAAAATAGGATTGTGATCGACCTTTATGATGTCACGTATATCGCCTTAGACTTAATTGAAGAGAAAAATGTTTGGAAGGGGCAGCTCTTTCAAAAGAACAATCAGGGACCTTTTAAATTGTATGGAATTATGAATTATCTTGTCATGGATGAAGAGTACGATGAGGGCAATTCATAATAATTTTTTAACCTTTTGTAAGAGTATGGGACTTGGTTTGAAGTATTTAACTTTGAAAAAGAATGAAATTCAAATTTGAAGCGTATCATCAAATTTTTAAAAGCTTTTTAAATCTTTTAAAAAAGGGAGTTTGTTTTTTATAACCTTCCTTTATAATAGTATTTTAAGAAGAAACCTATG
>MDTD01102600.1_pt1 | contig 19830 bp, 13 predicted proteins | sample 811221 | NCBI WGS metagenome assembly MDTD01 (sample SAMN05326646, study PRJNA326480) | marine metagenome | isolation source: seawater | place: Pacific Ocean: South West | collected 2011
AATCAAGTTCAGATATTCCTCCGATACTGTGAGTTGATAATCTGAATTCAACACAATCATAATCAATAATAATCTTTGGATGATGATCTATTTTTTCAGCTTTATCTGAAACAAGATTTGCTAAACTCATTGCTTCCATAAAGGACTTAAGTTTATATATTCGAGAAATACAACCATTATCAAAGCCCCATTTTTTTAGGTTTACTAATTCAGCTTCGATTTCAGCAGATGAAAGTTTTTCCAATTTAATTTGAATTTAGATATTTCCAAATATAGTATATCGGAATTAAAATTACAGCAAAAACTATTGCATAAAATAAGAAATAAGCAAGTAATAATAGGGATAAGCAGATAAAAAGAACTCTAATTATTATAGAGATTAATGGATGAGACATTAATTCGTAATAAAAATCTAGAATTTTATTTATAAAATTATCCATATGCAAATTTAATAATTATGTAAAGAAGTATCTATCTTCAATTGATTTCCATAGAAGTAGTGATGCAACACTTTTATATGGAGACCAAGACTCAATTAGAGAATTTAATTGATTTTCATCTTTAATATCAATTTTATAATTAACCTTTACACTATTCATTAATGCTAAGTCTCCTTTTGAAAAAATATTAATTCTCATAAGAACAAACATTAAAAACATTTCAGATGACCAAAGTCCAATTCCTTTTATCTTAGTTAATTCATTTATTACCTCATGATTAGATGCAGCGGCAAAGTCATAGCTATTATTTTTAAAATATTTGAATACATTTTTTATGTAAATAGCTTTTCTCAAGGATATTCCTATGGACTGAATATCTTTATCATTTAATTCAATTATTTCATCGTTAGTTAGATTTTTGACTTTTTCAATAAACCTGTTTTTTATAGTAATGGCAGCTTTGAAGCTTACTTGTTGCTCGATTATTAGGTAAGCTAGTGCAAGAGGATAATTCTCATTAAATCTTTCTAGAATATTGATTGTACCTGAATATTTATTTATTAAATAATCAAGACACGGATCTTTAGATAAAAAATTATATGCTTTTTTTAACGTTTCTTGATTTAGTTCCATATTTAAAAAAAAACGATATTTGCATTATGAAAAAAATAATTCTAATTCTATCACTTATTTTATTTGCTTGTAACCAAGATACAAAAGAAAAACTTGTTGTTTATCAATCGCCCTCATGTGGATGCTGTTCTGGTTGGGCTACCAATATGGAAGAAAATGGATTTAATGTAGAAACCATAAAGACTCAAGATATGTATTCAACAAAGGTTAAAGCTGGTATTGATATAACACTTCAATCATGCCACACAGGTTTTATTAGTGACTACTTTATAGAAGGTCATGTACCACATGATGCTATTGAAAAATTACTCAATGAAAGACCTGATATAAAGGGCATAACTGTTCCTGGCATGCCAGCTGGAGTTAATGTTCCAGGTATGGAGGTTATTGATGAAAGAGCAAAATTTGATGTTCTAGCTGTCAATAATGACGGTACTACCTTCGTCTGGAAACAATATGAATAAATTAAAATATTTATTCTTTTTTTTGTTAGTTATGACATTATCCTGTGAGAAAGAAGAAAGATGCTACACGGTAGAAGGAAAAGAGATCATTAATGGAGAATATTATTTCTTATTAGATAACAATCATTTTTATAGTAGTAATAGAGAAATCAACAGTGGTATACCAGATCCATATGGAACAGGTAAAGTGAATAGGGAAACATACAATTCTGTTAATATAGGAGATAAGTACTGTAATTAAAAAAACCTGCCTAAAAACCATAAAAAGGCAGGTTTGCAAATCAGATATTATATATAGCGAACATAAACTAGAATAATTACATGAAAGATTTAATTTCTAACTAAATTTACTTAGGTAATTTTTTTAACTAATTTGTAAGTCTTAATTTTTTAAAAGAATTATGATATTTAAAAAAAAGTATATCTTTTTTTATGAAATTTATTTTTTATTAATAAAAAAATATGAATTTGAAAACAAGATTTATAAATATAAAATTTATAGGGTTAATTTTATTAATTGTCTCTTGTGACTTAAAGATGAATAAAGTTGATATAAATGAGAATCAATTAGATAAAGAAACAAGTCTTTATCTAAAGCAACATTCAGAAAATCCAATTAATTGGCAAAGATGGTCAAATTCAATTTTTAATACATCAGAAGATCTAGACAAACTACTTGTTGTTAGTATTGGATATTCCAGTTGTCACTGGTGTCATGTAATGGAGGAGGAAACATTTGCAAATGATTCAATTGCAAAAATAATGAACGAAAACTTTATTAATGTTAAAGTTGACAGAGAAGAAAATCCTGACGTAGATCAAGCATATATGACTGCTTCCCAGTTGATGACTGGTATGGGCGGTTGGCCATTAAATGTGATAACACTTCCAGATGGAAGCCCTATTTATGCAGGCACATATCATACTACAGAGCAATGGGACGACATTCTAAAAAGAATAATAAGGCTTAAAAGAGATAATTATGAAGGTCTAAAAGAGATAGCAAATAATGTTAAAAAAGGAGTTACAGATATAAATACTATAAAAAAGAAGGAGAGCATTTCTGAATTTAATTCTGACTATTTAAAAACAAATATTGATAAATGGAAAAAAAATTGGGATATAAATAATGGAGGTGATTTAGCACAGCAAAAATTTGTATCGCCTTCTAAATATATCTTTTTGCTAAATTATGGTAAAATTTATGAGGACCTTGAAGTTCTTGATCATGTTGAAAAAACCTTGGATATAGTTTCTTCAAGTGGACTTAGAGATTTTATTGAAGGAGGATTCTATAGATATACAGTGGATAATGAGTGGAAAATACCTCATTTTGAAAAAATGCTTTACGATCAAGCTCAACTGATTTCACTTTTTTCAAAAGCATACAAAGTTTTTTCAAATGAAAACTATAAAAATATAATTAATAGAACTTTATCCTTTCTAAACAATAATATGCTTTCAGAGGATGGATTGTTTTTTGCAGCGATGGATGCAGATACTGACGGTGAAGAAGGGAAATATTATTCTTTCGATTATAATGAATTATTAGAAATTTCATCAGACTCTAATCTAAATTTATTTTTGAACTATTTCAATATTGACATTAACAAACCTTGGGAAAACAATAAATACCTTCTATTGCCAAATAATGATGATAATTGGTTGGAAAAGAATGAAATAAGTGAACAAGAACTTAATGTTTTAAAAAATAAGTGGATTAATAATATTTTAAAAATTAAGAAAAATAGAACTAAGCCAAGAATTGATGATAAGATTATTGTTTCATGGAATGCTCTTGCTATAATTGGCCTTGTTGATGCGTATGAAGCATTAAAAGATAAAAGCTATCTTGATCAAGCTAAACAAATGTTTTCAGAGTTAAAAGATAAATCCTTCAGAAGAAATAAGTTAGTTCATACATATAAAGAAAATCAATTTCAGGAAGGAGTTTTAGAAGATTATGCTTTTTTTTCAAAAGCAGCTATGAAATTATTTCAGGTAACTGGAGATATCTCTTATTTTGAATTTTCAAAAAATATAATAGATCAAGCTATAGAATTATTTAATGATGAAAACTCAGACCTATTGGTTTATAGTAAAAATGAAGATTTATTTACAAAATTAATTTCAATTGATGATGGGGTTATTCCATCTCCTAATTCAATTATTTCAGAGCAATTATTCAATATTGGACATGTTATATTCGATGATTATTATCTTGATCTATCTAACAAGATGGCTTCATCTGTTATGGAGATTATTGACGGTAGTATTAATTCTTATTCAGTTTGGGCTAACAACATATTAAATCGGGTCGAATCATTTTATGAAATTGCTGTTATTGGACCAAATTCTAATTTTGTAACTGATAAAATTAATAAATACTTTACTCCTAATACAATTGTAGTTCAATCTAATATAGATAGTGATATTCCTTTATTTATCGATAGGTATTTTGATGATAAAACATATATTTATGTTTGTCAAAATAAAACATGTCAAAGACCTGAAACAGACGTAGATATTGCTCTTAAACAAGTACCATATATAAATTAAATGAGAATTAAAAAATTTATATCAATTTTAATATTATTAATTGTAGGTTGTTCAACTAATGAAAAATCAAAAGAGTGTACTACATTTTTAGAATGTCTAGATGGAACATATTGGACAAATAATAATAACCAATCAGTTTGGACTTTTAATGACGAAGTTAAAGGAGCATATCTTGAGGTTTTTATTAGAGGAGACAATTGCTACAAATATGAAAACAATTTTATAGTAGATGCTCAATTTAAATATCAAACAAAAGATAATTTGTCAGAAGAGTATAATGGGTCTAGCTGGTTTTATACAATAGTTAACGATAGTGTAATTGAAAAAACTAAATCTACTGGAGGTAATACTGTTTTCTTTTATAAAACTGATAAAATTTATCTAGATAATTTACTGGATCTTGATGAATGTAATTATTAATTAAAGTTTTATAAAAATTTTCTTTTTAAATAAATAGTTTGCTGGAATATAAATGATCATTACGAAGATTATTGCATATAATAACGAAGAAAGCTTCGGAAAAATGCCTATTCCTATTAATGTATCTACAAAAACTGAGTTTAATTCAACTCCAATAATTTTATCACTATAAAAAATAGAAGTTAAAGTACCTGAAAGTACATATGTAAATATTGAATTTGTTCCAAAAACTTGTGACATCTTAAACTTTTTATAGCCATTAACATCAATTAAATATGTAAATGCTGCTACTAGCATGAATGACATTCCAGCCATTAAAAAAGTATATGAGGTACTCCATAAGTTTTTATTTACAGGAAATGACCAACTAAAAAAGTCTCCAACGAAAACTAATACAAGGCCTAATGAGAAAAGTTTAATAATCTTATCCTTAATATCTTTATTTGAAACCAATATTGAACCAGCTAATAGTCCAAAAACACCTGTAATTATAGAAGGTATAGTTGTTAGTATGCCTTCAGGATCCCATGTGTCTTGCCACATAACACCTGGTAAAAATTTACTATCAATATAATGAGCAATATTAAGCTCAGGAGAGCTAAGATCAGGTGTTCCAATACCTGGTACTGGAATATATAACATAATAAACCAATAAAGCATTAGAGTTACAAATGATATATAGATAAATAACTTTTTATCAACGAACAGATAAATTAGACCACAAAAAAGAAAAACAAAAGAGATTCTCTGCAATACTCCTACCCACCTAATACTAGTCAAATCAAAATCAGGAAATACCCACAAAAAAACTCCAACTAAATAAATTTTGAATGCTCTCCAAATAATTTTTTTAAGTATCTGATTTTTATTGAGTTCGTTAATTTTATTGTTTAATGATAAAACAATAGATACTCCAACTATGAAAAGAAAGTTTGGAAAAATATAATCAGTTGGTGTTAAGCCATTCCAATCAGCATGAAGTAAAGGTGCATAAACATAATCCCAAGAGCCTGGTGTATTAACAATAATCATAAAGATTAAAGTCATACCCCTTAAAACATCAATTGATAGTAATCTATTTTGCATTTATAAATTATTTATTAACTAAAATGGTATTACCTCCTCTTCCTGTTTTATCAAACAATCTAAGATTTATAGTATCACTGTCTTTAACTGCTATTGGAGATTCATAAGTTTTACTTGATAAACTTGGCTCTGATCCATCAAGTGTATACTTAATATCTAAACCAGGAAAAATTGTATTAGCAAATAGTTTATTATCTATAATTACACCTCCTGGCTTTGGAAGGTCATAAGACAAACCACCAAATATGTTGTCTACTATAGGCAGTAATCTTTGCCCAATATTATTTGAAAATTTATTCCATTCGATTTCTATAGCTTTTCTTTTTAAGCTTGAGTCATCTATATTCATCCATGAGTTATCATGTGACCATGCTTTTTGAGAAAATACAAGAATATTAGGCATAAACATATAATCAAGTATACCCTCATTTCTGATGGTTTCACTCCATATTTGAGATTGAATTCCCAATATGTTACTTCTATTTTTAGTTTTTAATTTTTCAGATCTTTCTATATAATCATCAGATATATTATTCTTTTCAACTCCATACAGGTCGTTAAATACATCAAATACATCTACAGTCCACATATCTTTGTAATCTGCATATCCACTCCATGATAAACCTATATTATCAAGGTCTTTGTCATCTACCATATCAAAGTAAAAAGCACTAGAATTACTCATTATGGTTTTATACCCAAGATTTGCATATTTATATATCATATCCTGTCTTCCTTGTCCCCAATCATTTTTCCATACATATAATAAAATATCATCACCCTTAAAAAAGTCTTTAATCTGAGTTTCTGATTGATTTCTTTCAGTCAATGTTAATAGTATATCATCCCAACCTGTCATTGTAGCTCCATAAGATGAAATTTTATTATAGATTTTTCTTTGCATAATAGTGTATAATGAATTATAATCTCCAACAATAGAGTTATCCCTCATAAAATTATCACACATAGGAGATTTCTGCCATGCTCCATAGGGTAATTCATCAGCAGCTACACCAAATTTCTCCATTTCAACACCTGCATCTTTGTACATTAAGTATATTTCATCAATAACTTTGTTATAAAAGGTGAAAGAACTTTCTCTACAAACATTCATTATATTATCATTAAATCCCTGAGCAGAATAATATTCACTTTTATCATCTGGATCAATCAATAAGTATTTTTCTGCTTCTTCTTGATTACCTAGTTCAATAAATTTTTGATATCTAGCATTCATTGAAACAATAGCAGATCTCATATGTGAGGGAACACTAATTTGGGGAATTATGAGTATATTTCTTTCTTTTGCATAGTTTAAAATATCGACAAAATCAGTACGAGAAAGATATCCAGAGCCTGTTGAAGTGGTATCAGGACCAGAGCCATACATAGGAATTAAACTTTCTAATTCATCTTTAGTAAACGCTCTTTTAGAGCCTACGCTTGTTAGTTCTTCAAGACCGGGAATTTCTAGCCTCCAACCTTCATCATCTGTCAATCTGAAATCTAAATGGTTAATTTTAAAAAAGGATAAATAATCTAAAATTTGTTTAATTTTTTTTGGACCATAAAAGTTTCTTGAAATATCAAGGAGCATACCTCTGTAAGAAAATTTAGGTGAGTCTTCTATTTCAACAAATTTTATGTTAGTCTTTTCTAATTTAGATACAAGTAAAATTTGTTTTAAAGATTGCAAACCATAAAGAGCCCCAACTCTATCAGATGACCCTATATTAATTCCATCGTCATTGATCGTAAGGGTATAAGACTCATAATCTAAACTATCTATTTGCTTTAAAACTATTTTATTTAGCTGTTCATTAGAATCATTACTATCAAGTTCTATTAAATCATAAAAAATTGATTTAACAAAATCATCTTCTATGTCAATATTATCATCAATTGTTAATGAATATTTGTTATAAAGTTTTACTTCACCTTCGTTAAAAATAATATTACTAGGAGTGGGAACAATTAAATCTAATTCAGACTTATTAAGTAAAGTACTGGAAATAAATTTGTTATACCTATCAGTCGCAGAAGGTGAATTTAAATTTTCAATCCCTTTTGCATTTTTCCAGTTGTATTCAAATTCAACTGGTATTAAATCATTATTAGTAGTGACAAAACCACCAACAGGCAGATCTGAAATTCTTCTCACAACACCATTTTGTTCAATATCTATAGATAATGATGATTTTTTTGGAAGAATATATTTACTTCCAAATGAAAGAATATTATAATGTTGTCCACCAACATATTCATAAATAATATTTTCTGGGACATTATTGGAGTCAACCATAGAACTTTGCTGATTCCAGTGGAGAGACCAAGGTGAGTTTAGGTCTATTCCTGAATTATTATTTATGGAGAGAGTTGCATCAAAAGACCAGTCTCTCATCTCCTTAATTTCGTATATAACTTTTATTGGATTTTTGTTTGAACTACATGATGTTAATGTAATTATTAGAAGAAAAATTAAATATTTTCTAAACAGTCTGTTATTTAATCCTAGTAAATTCAATAACATCATCATTTTTAGCACTTATAATATAATCATTTTCTTTAAAACTAATTAACTCCATATCCTTAACATCACCGTTTATAAACAGACCACTTTCCTTCGTAGGGACCGCTCTAAAGCCATTAACCGGATTAAATTCTAAATATACCCCAACACTACCATCATTTCTAGGAGTTTCAACTTCAGAATTATACATATTTCCAGAAATAATTATATCAGTATAACCATCATTATTAATATCTTTTTTCAAAATCTTATTAACAGCTGATAACTGAGCTAATACTGGTAAGTTTTTCATTTTAAATGAGTTGCCCGTATTTTCTAAATAAATAGATGAGAATGTTTTTGTGAAATAGTGTAGAGAATTTTCTAAAGCAGGCTCGGTATATACATCTTCAAGAGTAGCAATAGAAAAAGCATCATAATCTTTAAATTTTGTCTTAATTGCTGGTATTTGATCTGAAGAGCACTGCCTTCCTCTTAATGGATACTGCTCACCATCATTGAAATAACTCAGCACTATATCCCCACTATTATTTTTATCAAAATCACTGTAGTATACATCAAAAGTACCTTCCTCAGAGGTTTGATATTTATAGTTATTTCCAAGATTTCCTACCACAAAATCAAGATCTCCATCTTTATCAAAATCTTCAGCAGTTATATCGTACCACCAGCCTCTTGTTGAGTCCTCATCAATCAAAGAATTATCTTCACTAAATTTACCCTCACTATTTTTATAGAACTTAATTGGAGTCCATTCTCCAACAACAATTAGATCTATCCACGAATCGTTATTATAATCAGCCCATACTGACGAGGTTACTAAACCAATATCTTTGAAAGGAAATACAGATAAGTCAGCATTTGTAAATGAAATACTATTTTTTGAAGAATTATTTAACAAAAGATAGCTTTCAGCTGGAAGAGGATAGCTACCTGGCACAACCCTTCCACCAACAAATAAGTCAAGATCTCCATCTTTATCAAAATCTGCAGAAGAAACTCTCATTCCACTGGAGAAGTTGTCAGGAATTGACTTATCATTGTAAATGAAATTTCCAAAACCATCATTCACATACAATCTGTCTTTCAAAATTGGATCATTAGGCTCAAACTCGTTACCACCTGAGACAATGTAAAGATCTAAATCACCATCATTGTCAAAATCTTCAAGAATCATATCCATATCTTCATAATATTTATGAGATTCAGGAAATACTTTATCTATCTTTTTGAAAGATCCATCTGGAGTTTGAAAAAACATGGCAGTCTTTTGATCTTTTGCTCCACCAATTACAAAATCTTCAAATCCATCACCATTAATATCTCCAGATGCTATTCCTGGGCCCAATCTAGAATTTTCATGAGGTAGTAAAACTTCTTTCACATAATCATTATAAATATTTTCTTCGTGTTTATGATCAATAATATCCTCTGATTCAAAGTATCTATTCATATCATCTGCTATGTTAGATTCTTTTGGAGTAGAATTATTAATATCAAATTCAATGGTAGAATTAATTTGTACATCACTCAAGACTTCTTGATTACCATTATTCCAGATTACTGTAATCTTTTTGATTTCATCATCATATCCTAAACCAAAATTTAAGTAAGAAGGTACAGAAGATTGAAAACCTCTAGACATAGTTAATTCTTGCATTTGACTAGTTGACCCTGTCTCAACTATAACTCTGCTATCTATCCCAAGTTTATTATTATTATCTCCTTTAAGTTTTACTTTAACATAGTTATTGGCCGAATTATTTCTGTAAACCTGGGCACTTTGATCAACATTATTTACAATTATTTCAAGATCTCCATCATTATCTAAATCAGCGTATGTTGCTCCATTTGAAAAGTTTGCTTGGTCTAGGCCCCAATCTACAGATACATCTGTAAATGTAAGATCTGAATTATTTTTAAATGTAAAGTTCGCAATTGGTTCTGATGGAATCTGATTAGTATAATAAAGAAGACTATCTCTTGCCATAGGCCTTAGCTTTATTTCATTGAAATAATCTTTATTATTTATTTCTCTTCGTATACCATTAGATATAAATAAATCTTTCCAACCATCATTATCAAAGTCGGCTAAAAGCGGACCCCAACTCCAATCAGTTGATGAAATACCCGATAATCGAGATATATTACTAAAAAAAGGTTTATCACCCTGAATTCTTCTATTTAACTGAAGTGTATTGTGCATGTATTGGTAATGAAATCCATAGTTTACCGTACTCCAAAATAGATCTGGGTTCATACTTGCCATGTTAGCTTTTGATCTTCTATTATCTTTGGCATCCATGTCAACTTGAATATAGTCTAGATATAAATCATTGTTAAAATCAGCAATATCAACACCCATGCCATAAAATGATGTTTGATTAGTTGTTTCTTTTACTTCCTCAGAAAATGTACCATCACCATTATTCATGTACATAAAGTCAGGAGAACTAAAATCATTTGATACGTATATATCTGGAAAGGAATCATTATTTAAATCACCAACAGTTGCACTAAGAGTAAGACCATATGTTCTTAATCCAGCTTCTTCAGTTACTCTTGTAAAAGAGGATCCATCATTTCTATATAAATTATCTGTTTCATATTCACCTGAATTCTGCATTTTATAGTAATAATAACTTCTAGGAGCATCAAAAGGAGTAATTGGATAATTTGCAACATAAAGATCTAAGTCTCCATCTTTATCATAATCAAAAAATGTAGCTTGAACACTATTACCTATATCATCAATACCATAATCTTTTGCCATTTCAGTAAATGTATTATCCTTGTTATTTATATATAATTCATTATTCTTTATTCCATCTAAGCCTGCAACTGATACATATATATCTAGATATCCATCGTTATTGATATCTACCATGGTTGAACCAGTATACCATCGATCATCTCCAGATATTCCAGATAATTCAGTTATATCTTCAAATTTAAGATCACCCTTGTTAATATATAGTTTGTTATCAGTCATATTTCCAGTAAAGAAAATATCGTCAAGTTGATCACCATTTACGTCTCCAACAGACACACCACCTCCCATATATATATAAGGGTAAGTAAAATAGTTTATGTCATTATCTTCATATAATTGATTTACAAAATCAATTCCAGTTTCAGAAGAAGACAATAAAGTAAACTGCTGTTTTGAATCTTCAGAGCATGAAACAAAAAAAGCAGCTAATAATAAAGCTAAAAGTAGGTTTGTATTTTTCATGGCATAAATTTAAAAAAAAACAGGATGAAAATTAATTCATCCTGCTTTAAATTTAGCTAGATAATGTATTGATTAGTGACCTGGATTCTGCGAAAGAGCTCCTTGTGACGAATCAATTGCATCTAGAGGAATTGGTAAAGCGTTGTGCTTTGATGAAACGGCATTTGCTCTTGCAGCAAAAGGAGGAATAGTTCTTCCTTCATTAGCAATGTATGCATTTAAAGTTTCAACCATAATACCCCATCTTCTTAGATCAAAAAGTCTATGACCTTCCATTCCAAGCTCTACTCTTCTTTCATGTCTTACCGCATTTCTTGCAGCAGAAGCATCTGTCCAAGCAGCATCATAAGTTCCAATGCTATAGTTTGGAGATGAGTCAGCTTTAGGGCTATTTTTAGCTCTTGTTCTAAGTTGGTTTACCATACCTCTTGCAGCTTCTAGTTGACCAGTTTCAACAGCAGCTTCAGCAGCCATTAAAAGAACATCTGCGTATCTAATAATATGGTAATTTATACCAGATCTTTGCTCACCCCAACCACCTGTACCTTTATTGGCGTCATCGCCAGCAGTATACATGTTTTTCTTGGAAGCGTAAGGACCAGAAATATCAGTAAAAGATGCTCTAATGTTTTCTTTACCTGTAAATGGACCATATCCGTTATAATCAATTCCACGTCTACCAACTGTAAAATCAATTCTAGGATCTAGTGGACCTGAATGAGGAGAAAATCCATCTCCACTATCAACACCTGCATCATTAGTAATATCAGATGTAGCCCAATTAGACATTGGTAGACCGTTTGAATCAGTTTGGAAAGCATTTGCTAAATCTTGTGTTGGCTGGTAAAAACCACAACACATACCACCGGTCATAGGACCAATTGGGTAATTAAGAGTACCACCTCTGTTTCCATTAAATGATTGACCAGTGTCAGCGGCAAATTGAATTGAAAAGATCATTTCTGGGCCGTTTTCACCATCAGATCTAAAGTTTGCAAAGTAGTCTGAATTAAGTGCGTATTGACCTGAGTTAATAACTGCATTTAATTGATCTAAAGCTGCTGCCCATTTTCCTTGGTAAAGTAAAGTTTTACCTAAGTAGGCTTTAGCTGTAGTACTTACAGGTCTTCCAGGCTCACTATATGAGCCACCTCTAGATGAAGGTAAATTTGATGCGGCATAAGAGAAGTCAGCCTCTATTTCAGACCAAATAGGACCTGAGTTAGATTGGTTGAACTCACTAGCAGCATAATTTTCATCTGAAATGTATGGTACATTTACCCACATTTTTTGTAATTCAAAGTTATAGTGACCTCTTAAGAATCTTGCTTGAGCTAACTGAACACTAAACAGGGAAGGATCATCTGAGTTATTAATTAAATCAATAACTGCGTTAGATCTGTTAATTCCTGCAAAAATTGCTCTCCACTTATTAGTGAAATAAGCATTTGTTGTGTCCCAAGTAAATAACTCAATAGCAAGTAAGTCTGCTTGATCACCATCAGTTGAACCTTTATGTGCATCATCAGAGATAACATCCATCCACCAGTTGTCTCCGGTTACGTGCCAATCAGCTCCGTGACCATTTCTTATACCATCTAGTACAGCATATGCACCAGTTAATAAAAGATCAACACCAGTAGCATTTTGAAGTGAAGCATCACTTAATGCACCTACAGGATCAATTTCAGTAAAATCATCAGAACATGATACTAAAAGCATCGATGCTGATAAGAAATATGTTAGAAATTTTTTCATAATATATATATTAATTATTGGGGTTAAAATTTAATATTAAGTCCGATTGAAGAAACACTATTAGTTGGATATTGACCAGTGTAAAATCCAATTAATAATGAACCACCATTAGGGACTTCAGGGTCGAAACCATCAAAGTCTGTTAAAGTAAGGAGGTTATTCCCGTTGTAATATACTCTTGCGCTTGTAGCACCAATCTTAGAAGCTATATCATCAGATAAAGTATACCCAATTTGTAAAGTTCTTAACCTAACATACGAACCATCTCTTACAAAGAAAGAGTTAGCAGAAGTAAACTCATTATTTAAAATAGTTTCACTTAATGCAGGGTATTGTCCGTTTGGATTACTTGGAGACCAAGCGTCTAAAACTTTTACACTTCTGTTAGAGTTAAAGAATGCTGGACTCTCGTAGTATAATGCAGTGTTATCGAAAATATCATTTCCAATTGAACCATTCCAGAACATACTCATGTCCCAATTTTTATATGCTAGGTTTAAGTTTAAACCAAATCTAAAGTCTGGGTGAGGATCTCCTATTTTAGTTCTATCATTATCATTAATAACTCCATCCATATTTACATCTTCATACTTGAACCTTCCTGGAGCTGCACCATCTTGAGAAGCGTGAGCAGCAACTTCAGCATCAGTTTGGAAAATACCTAAAACATTTCTTCCATAGAAAAATGCCAGAGGTTCACCAACTTCAGTTCTAGAAACAGGTCCAATTCTATCACCAGAAGCACTGTAGAAATCACTAATAAGCTCAGTAACTTCGTTTTTAGCTCTAGTAACATTAGCAGCTATGCTATATGTTACTCCACCTGATGTAGTGTCGGAATAATTTAATGAAAAATCAAAACCAGTAGACTCCATAGAACCAAGGTTAGTATAAGGTGCACCAGCGTCAATTGCAGTAGTACTAATTTTTTGAGTATCCTGAGCAACTAGTCCAGTTGTTTCATTTTTAAATACATCAATTACTGCTTGAAGCTTATTATCAAAGAACCCCATATCGAAAGCTATGTTTGTTGAAGTCATAGTTTCCCATGTAAGATTAGGATTACCTTTTGAATCAAGAGTAGCACCTGGAGTAGCACCTCCACCACCAGAGAATGGGTAGAATGCTGTAAACTCATTTTGTAAAGAAATATTTACATCTAAGTTTGAACCTCCAATTTGTTGGTTACCTAATTCACCATATGATAATCTAAGTTTTAATGTATCAAAAACACTACTTTCAAACCAGTCCTCTTCACTTATCAACCATCCAAAACTTCCAGATGGGAAAATTGCGTCAGCAGTAGCTTTAGCAAATCTTGAAGTATCATCTTTTCTAACAGTTGCAGTTGCAAAATATTTTCCTCCAAAAGACCAGTTTGCTGTAGCAAATAGAGAGAAAATTGAACTTGAATTAGCAGCAGCATATGAGACTACTGGAGTTCCTGAACCGTTACTTAATAGATAGAATCCTGGATCTTCAAAAAGATAACCTGTTCTTAATACTTGTGAACCTTTAAAGTTTTGCTTTAAAGCTTCAGTACCTAGAAGTACATCTAAAGTGTGATTACCGAAAGAATTTCTATAGTTAAGTGTGTTTGTTATAACCCACTCATCTTGTCTGAACTGTTGTTCTGTTAAAGTATTTGTTCCAAGAGCTTCACCATGTTCTGGATTTAATGCTTGAAAGTATCTTCCATGGAGATCTCTCATCTGAACACCTGCAGCTGTTTTAAATCTTAACTCAGGAGTAATATCCCACTGAGCAAAAATATCTGCTATAGCTCTTAAATTTTTATTATAATCATCTTTTGATCTGTATAGCTCTGAAATAGGGTTATTGTGAATACCTAGTCTTGCAGAGTTACTATATGTTCCAGCAAAGTTACCGTTTGAATCATACACAGGAACTAGTGGAGATGAACCAGTTGCTCTTTGAATGGGATCATTCGGAGCAGTTGATTCTCTATCGAAAGTAACATTTAAGTTTTGTCCAACTGTTAATTTATCTCCAATTTTAAATGTAGAATTTAATCTAGTTGAAGCTCTTTCATAACCAGTATATACCATTACCCCTTCTTGGTCTAAGTAGCTAGCTGACATGTGGTATCTACCTTGATCAGATCCACCAGAAGCACTTAAAGAAATATTAGTAACAGCAGCTGTATCAAACAACTCATCAAGCCAATCAGTTCCGTTTGGTTGTACTTTAACCATAGCTCCTTCGTATTCAGGACCACTTGGAATTGGTACATTTAGGAATTGAGGAATAGTTGGAGTTGGTCCACTACCATACTGAGGGTGAGATGGAGTATTACCATCATTAAGAATACTTTGCCAAGTCATGTCTGCATGTTGTTGTAAATTCAACATATCAGGAGTTCTTGTAACCGAAGCTAGACCATAAGAGGCATTAACTTCAAATGTATTTTTCTGGTTATAATTACCCTTTTTTGTAGTTACAACAATTACACCGTTTGATGCACGAGCTCCATAAATCGCAGCAGAACCATCTTTAAGAACACTAATATTTTCAATGTCATTAGGGTTAATATCCCTCATAACATTTGCATCAGTAGTTTGAATACCATCAATAACATATAAAGGGTTATTGTCATTAGTAGTAGCATAACCACGAATTCTTACTATAGGAGCAGCACCTGGACTTCCACCTGAGATAACTGATACACCAGCGACTCTTCCTTGAAGAGCTTCTGCCGAGTTAGTTACCTGAGTTTTGAAGGCTTCCTCTGTGTCTACTGTACCAATAGCACCAGATAATGTTCTTCTTTGTTGAGTTTGATATCCAGAGACAACAACCTCGTCAAGTATATCTACACTTGTAACAAGAGTAACATTAATTTGATCTTGATTTCCTACAGTAATGGTTTGAGATGCAAATCCCAAACTTGAGAAAGTCAACTGATCACCAGTTGACGCGTCAATTTGATAATTACCATCAAAGTCTGTGACAACACCCATATTAGTTCCTTCAAGCACTACTGTAGCACCAGGAATTGGATTACCACTTTCGTCAGAAACACTACCTGAAATAGAATTCTGAGCATAAATTAGACTAGACGATAACATCAATACAACTAAAAAAGCTTTTTTCATGTTAATTAAGTTTAGTTTATGAGGCTCAATTTAAGTTAAAAAATTGTTAAAAAGAAAGATTTTTCTATTAAAAATTGTCAACTCTTAAATTAAAGTATTTAAAAATTGATAATCTTTTAAAATACTTTACTAGGATGGGTACTATTTAATTTTCTGAATACTAATTAATTATACCTCTAAGAACAAACCATTCCTCAACAATTTTTGTCCAAGTTTCAATTGTACCTCTTCCTTTAGCAAGGCCGTAACCATGCCCCCCATCTTCCCAGATATGAATAGATGCTGGAATACTATTTTTTCTTAGAGCAGAATAATAACTAATACTATTTTCAGGAGGTGTACCATCATCGTTATTAGAGTGAATTAATATTGTAGGAGGTGTTTCTTGATTTACATTTAAATCATTTGAATAATTTTCAATGATACTTTCATTTGGATTATCACCAAACAAACTATTAAATGTACCGGAACCATTTTTTTGAATTTCTATATTCATAGTGATTACTGGGTAAACTAAAACTGTAAAATTAGGTTTATCAATTCCTAATTCACCCTTAGTTGATATACTTGATGCCAGATGTCCACCTGCAGAAAAGCCTATCACACCGAGATTATTTGGATCAATATTCCATTTTTTTGAATTATTTCTTATCAATTTAATAGCTCTAGAAGCATCCCTTAACGCTACAGATTGTTTGCAGGGTCCGTCATAGTTATTTGGTAATCTATGTTTCAACATAAATGCATCAATGCCTAATTGATTTAACCAATTAGCTATGTTTATTCCCTCATTAGTAATACTAAGGAACCTGTAAGCTCCACCAGGAATTATCATCATAGCAGGCTTATTTTCATCTCTATTTTTTGCAGGGTAGTACCATATCTCTGGATATTCTACCTCATAAATATATGTACTCCCGTCGTTTTCAATTATTCTGTCTTTTTTATTTATATCACAATCTTGATTAGAGTTATATAAGGTTATTTTTTGTTGAGCACTAATATTAGTAAAAGGAGACAATAATAAACCTAATACTAGAAAACGTTGAAATATTTTATTATTCATATCCCTAATATATTAATATTTATAAATTTTATTTTAAGAAAAATTTAAATAATTATAGTTTAGATTAATTGTATATTGGTCATTAGGATTATGAAGAATAAATGGACAGTCAGCATTATGCTTGTACTGATATCTTTAATAGTATCTTACTTGACAAATATTTGGTTATTACTTCTTTTTATTCCTATTGGGTCATTAATTTTAAAAAATAAATAATGGAATGGTACGAAAAAAACAGAAAGACAATTATTATTTTATTCGCTTGCTATGTAGTATTTCGAGTAATACAAGTGACTCTGTTCTAATGAAACTTTTTCTTTCAATATTTCTTTTCACAACCTTGTTGAACTCTCAAATCAACCCAAATAACATTGATATTGTAAGAGATAAATATGGAGTACCTCACATATTTGCTAAAACTGATGCAGAGCTTGCATACGGTCTTGCTTGGGCTAATGCCGAAGATGACTTCAAAACTATTCAAGAGGCTTATTTAGCAGGAAATGCTATGCTATCAAAACATATTGGAATTAAGGGAGCTCCAGCTGATTTCATAACGCAGTTTATAGGTTCTAAAGAACTTATTGATGAAAAAATAGGTGAAATCAGCAAAGACTATTTTGATGTGATCTCTGGATATGCTCAGGGTTTAAATTCCTTTGCAAAAAATAATCCAGATAGAGTACTACATAAAAAGCTTTTTCCAATTTCTCCTAAAATGATGATGATGTACAGTCAACTTCAACTTTTTATTTCAAGTCAGGGTGCGGACTGGGCAGGAAGAATTCTAAATAATGATACACAGGATGACTTTTTAGATCAAAATCTTACAGGATCTAATGTTATAGCTATGAATAGTAATAAAACCATTAATGGTGAAACTTTCCTAGCAATTAATACCCATCAACCTCTTGAAGGCCCTACCTCTTGGTATGAAGTTCATTTAAATAGCGAGGAGGGTACTAACATTATAGGTACTCTTTATCCAGGAACTCCTCATGTTTTAATTGGAGTAAATGAAAATTTAGGCTGGTCTCATACAGTTAATTATCCAGATAAAACTGATGTATTCAAATTAAGAATGAAAAATAATAGAAAATATATTGTTGATGGAGAGGAATACAAATTAGAAAAATTAAAAGCTAAAATTAGCATTAAATTTCTTGGTATTCCAATCACTATAAATCGAAAATATTTTAGAAGCATCTATGGACCAACTTTAAAAAATAAGCTAGGATACTACTCAATTAGAACCCCAACACTTTTTAATATCAGAGCCCTGGAACAATGGTGGCGGATGGGTAAATCTAAAAACTTTACTGAATTCTATGATAATTTAAAGATGAAACAAATTCCAGGATTTAATATAGGATATGCTGATAGACATGATACGATATTTTACATATCTAATGGAATTATTCCTAAAAGAGCCGAAGGCTACAACTGGAAAGGAATTGTTCCTGGAGATACCAAAAAAACTTTATGGACTGAATATTATGATATTGAAGACTTACCTCAAGTTATTCAACCTAAAGCTGGTTTTATATATGATGCAAATCACTCTCCTTTTAAGTCTACATCAGCTGATGAAAACCCTAAAGAAGAAGATTATAGTAAGAGAATGGGGTACGAGACATATGACAACAATAGATCCACAAGATTAATTGAATTAATTGAAAGTTATGATAAAGTATCATACAAAGATTTTAAGGATATTAAATACGATAATTCATTTCCATCAAAGTTTAACTATAATTTCATGGACATAAGTATAATTGAGACACTAAAAATTGACCCAAACAACGATCTATTTAGGATGTTGGACAAAATTCAAAAATGGGATAGAAAGACAGATATAAATTCAAATGGTGCTGGAATATATGGCGTTTTATATTATCAACTTGTTTGGAGATATAGAGATGAAATACAAAAAAATAATAGCATTGTAAGTAAAGAGATACTTTTACTTGCTTTGGAAGATACTAAAACATATTTAATTAATAATTTTGGTTCTACCAATGTAACTCTTGGAGACTTTCAAAAACTAGTTAGAGGTGATAAAGAAATTCCCATTTGGGGACTTCCTGATGTAATAACAGCTATGTCATCAAGACCGTATAAAGATGGAATGCATAAAGTAACTCAAGGTGAGTCTTATATTGGTCTTGTTAGATTTAATAAAGAGGGACCAATTCTAGAAAGCATTATTTCTTATGGTAACTCTGACAACCCTGAATCAGATCATTATACAGATCAAATGGATTTATATTCTAGATTTAAAACGAAGAAAATGACATTTGATAGAGAACAAATTTATAAGGAGGCAAAGAGTATTTACAACCCTAATTAAGACTAATTAATAGCTTTTTTATAAATATTTTCGTAAAGAGGAATCACTTTTTTGATATCGTACTTTTTTGCATTTTCATAAGCCTGTGACTTGAATTTCTTTTTTAAATTTTCATTAGACAGAATTTCTATAGCATTATTTGACATAGAATCTATATCTCCAAAATCACTTGT
>MDTD01072242.1_pt1 | contig 19824 bp, 14 predicted proteins | sample 811221 | NCBI WGS metagenome assembly MDTD01 (sample SAMN05326646, study PRJNA326480) | marine metagenome | isolation source: seawater | place: Pacific Ocean: South West | collected 2011
CGCGGAAACGGCGCGGGGCGTGCTGACGTCTCTCAAATCGGCTCTATCACCGGACGAGCGGCAGTCGGTGGTCGAGGACTGCGAACGGGCCGAGGAGGAGCTTGAGCAGGCGATTGCGGTAGCGCTCCGCCTCGACTTCGACAAGCCGCTCAGACGCACCTTGAAGCAGATTTACGGGCAGGCAGAGGCCGGTCGGAAGCGGCTGAAGAATCTGGCACCGGAATCCTCGTGACCCATCCTTGGCGGGATTGAAAAGAAGGAGAGGTCGCCTCACGCCATCCCGGCGTGAGGCGATAGCGCTCTAGGGAAGCTCGATCGTTCCCGTCCAGGTGTTGACGTCGCGTCCGAAACCCGCGTCGGCCTGTTGCCACTGGCCGCTGCCGGTCATTCCCTGGTAACGGCCGGTGCCGTCGATGAAGGTCCACGTTCCGCCGCCGATCGAGCCCGACCAGCGGACCCACCAGACATCTTCCCGCAGGTCGATGCCGCTGCAGAACCCGTTCCCCTTGCTCTCCGTACCGTCGGCGGAAACGACGAAGGTCCCGAAGCACTTATAGAGGGACTGGTTGAGCGGGATGTCCGGGTTGTCGGTGACGAAGGTGCCGGCGCTGGTGATCGTGATCATGACCTGACCGTCGGCCAGGTTGTCGCGCGTCGTGTTCGTTTCCTCGAACAGGCTGTAGGCGGATGTCTCGTAGCTTTCCGCTGCGGCGGGAAAGACAGCCGCGCCGCCTGACAAGAGGGCGGCTGCGAGGACCGCCACCAAAGGCCCCTTCATGAGAATGGCTCCCGAAGATTTGCTCATGACTGCGCCGCACCGGACGGTTCGCCGGTATGACGCGCATCGCTATGTTACGGCCGTCAGCGCGGCTCGATCGTCACCCGTATGACGCTGGCCACCGGCGGATAGGCGGCGTCGCCCTCAGCCGCATGCACGACGCCGTTCTCGTCGGGGCCGACATTGGGACCGCTCTGATTGACCCCATTGTCGACGCCGTTGCCCAGCGGCTGGTTCATCTCGGTGCCGGCATCCCACAGCATCACCTGGCCGGTGAGATCGGCCGAAACCGGCTGGCCCGCATCGTCGAACAGGGCCACTCCTTCCGGGCCGAAGGCGTAGAAGGCATCATTGGTCTGTTCGAACATCACTGCGAAAGACAGCCGGTCGCCCGGTTCCGCATCGACCAGCGCGCGGAACAGCATTCCCGGAAAGATCGTCGCCAAGCCGTCCACCGGCCGTGCCTTCAGCACCCCATAGGCCTTCACATCACTGCGGCGGGGCAGGGACTTGTCGAAGATGAACGGATTGCCGTCTTCGGCCAGGTTCTCCAACCCCTCCCTGCCAGCGGGTTGGCCTGGAGCGAACAGCGGCGACGGCCCTTCATGCAGCGCCCATACGCCCCAGGAGAGCGCCGCGGACTCCTTGGTGCCGTCGGCGTACGTCATGCCGTTCTCGGTCCCGGCATTGTAGATGCGCAGGATGAACTCCGTAGCTTGTGCCCCGTGGGGCACGGCGGCGAAGGACAGGGCGGCGATTGTGGCAGCGCCAAATTTTGACCGATAGGACATGGCGGGATTCTCTCGACAGCCGGCGGGTGATTAGAGACACCATAGCGAATGGAAACGCGCTGGTCCTATAATCTCGTCCCAAGTGTCCGCCTGGACAATCAAAGGCCCGTGATCACAAGCTTGTGCATCGCACAATGGGGGTGGCCGATGCAGAATCGGCCGCTTTACGTGGGGTGGCGCCTCAATGGGACGCTATTTGGGGGCGGGTGAGGTCGTCGATGATTGGAAATGCGGTCAAGTTCATTGATCGGTTCGGCATGAGAGGCAGGCCGGGGATTTTGGCCCGTGCGCTCGTCCTCGCCGTGATTATGCCGGGCGTACCCGCAGCCGTCGCTCAGCAGGACGACATGCTGCTGGAGGGCGATCTGCTCTCGGGCGAGACGCCGGCGGCCGACGACGGCGGGTTGCTGGACGGCGATTTGTTGAGCGGGCCGGAGCCGTCGATGGAAAGCGCCCCGGCGTCCCGGGACGCGATGACGGAGGCGGAAACCGAGGCGATGGCGGTGGACGCCGCTCCGGATTCGGTGAGTGCCCACCAGGCGCTGTTCCTCGACGATCGTTTCCCGTCGGCGGCGGCCTGCAAGACCTGCCACGAGCGCCAGTACCGGCAGTGGTCGGTGTCTCAGCATGCCTATGCGCAGTTCAGCCCGGTCTTCATGGCCATGCAGCGTTTCTCCAACCAGCGCATGAGTGGAACGGTCGGCGACTTCTGCATCCGCTGCCACACGCCGGTCGGCATGACCATCGGCGAATCTCCCAACATGAACAACTACGACCGCCATCCGCGGTCGCTGGAAGGCATTACCTGCGTCACCTGCCACCGGGTCAGCGCGGCCTACGGCAAGGTCAGCGCGCGGATCTCGGTCGACGAAGGCTCGCTGTTCGACGACGTCCTCGGTCCGGAGGGCGATAAGGAACTCGAGCGGGTACTGAGGAACCGGGACGTCTATCGCGTGGTTACCGAGCCGGGTGAGTCGGGGCGTCCCATCCATCGCGGTGTCGAGCGGTTCTTTCCGCTGGTCGAGCCCGGTTTCTGCGGAAGCTGCCACGACGTGACCATGCCCAACGGCTTCCGGCTGGAGGAGGCATTCAGTTCGTTCAAGGCGTCGCCTGCGGCGTTGGAGCGAGACGACGCCGGCAACGGCGCCACTTGCCAGGACTGCCATATGGGTGTCGTGCAGGGGCTCAAAGCCGGCTACGATTTCGGCCCGGCGGCGATGGTGGGTGGCGTCGAGACAGAGCCGCGCCGCCTGACCAACCACTATTTCGCCGGCCCGGACTTCTCGATCGTCCATCCCGGCATCTTTCCGCACAACGTCGATGCCAAGCGCATGGCGACGATGCGCGAATGGGTCCAGTTCGACTACGACGCCGGCTGGGGCACCGATGCCTTCGAGAACGACCTGCCGGAGGACGCGACCTTCCCGGAACGCTGGCGCTCGATCGACGACCGCTATGCCGCTCGCGAAATTCTCGATGAGCAACAGAAGCTTCTCGACTGGGCTCGTGAGCAGCGGTTGGAGGTGCTCCGCAATGGCTACAAGCTCGGCGACGTCACGTTGGTGAGGGCGGACCGGGACGGGATCGACTTCAACGTCGAAGTGCGAAACGGCACCACCGGCCACAACGTGCCGACCGGCTTCATCGCCGAGAGGCTGGTTTTTCTGCGGGTGACGGTGCTGGATTCGGACGGTTTGCCGGTCTTCCTGTCGGGCGATCTCGACGCCAATGGCGATGTCCGTGACTCCCATTCGCTGTCGGTTCTCAGCCGCGACGTGCCGGTCGACACGCAGCTGTTCAATCTGCAATCGCACTTCATGACGCTCAACAACCGCGGCGGCGAGCGCGAGCAGCTTCTGCCTACGCCCTATTCCGTGGACGTCCTGCCGTTCGTCAGGCCGAGCACCCGATCGGCGATCCTGATCGGCCAGCCGTCGACGACGCGCATCCAGCGAAAAAGTATCGAACCGCTGGGCAGCAAAACCGCGAACTATCACGTCGATGGAGATGCGCTGATCGTCTATGGCGATTACACCATCGAGGTGGAACTGGTGGTCGGTATGATTCCCAACAACCTGATCAATACAATTCAGGACGTGGGTTTCGACTTCGACATGTCGCCGCGCCAGGTCGGCGATGCGCTGGTCGCCGGCCACGAAACGCTGTGGAAAAAAACGATCGCTTTCGAAATCGAATAGCGACGATCAGACCGTTTGGAGCCAAGGGGCACTGAAATGGGGGAACAGGGTGCGTGGAGGCGCTGCCGGATCACGGGAGTGGCGGCCGCGATCGCGGTGACGTTCGCTGCCGCGGGGCCTGCTGACGCGGGAATCAGCATCTACGGTCGCGGACTGGCCGACGAACCGGTTCCCTATCTGGGCGATGAGGAATTGCCCCCGCCGACCCCGCCGATCCTGCTGTTCGGCAATCCGTTTCTATCGACGGGACCGATCGATTCCGGTTTCGAATTGCCCACCGGTGCCGTCTGGCAGCCCTCCCTGTGGGTGTTCGGGACGTATCGGACGGCGCTTCAGAGCTTCGATCCCGCCAACGGGCCGCGGGTCGCCGAATGGGCGAACACCCTCGATCTCTACGCCAATCTCCAGCTCAGCGCGACGGAGCGGGTTCTGCTCGGCATGACGCCGTTTCGGCGTGGCACCAGCTTCTCCGGCTACCGTTTCGACGGGCCCGGACCGGACGACGGCGAGGGTTTCGAGAGCTTCAACGGGTCGGTTCAGACGTTGTTCTTCGAGGGGGATTTCGGCGAGATCTTTCCCGGCCTCGACAGGAACGACAGCGATCTTCTGGACTACGGATTCACCGTGGGGCGGCAGGCATTGAGCTTCCAGCAGGGGCTGCTGATGGAAGACACGGCGATCGACGCGGTGGGGATCGTCCGGAATTCGCTGACCGCTCCGGGGATCGCCAATATCCGCTTGAGCGGCCTGTTCGCCTGGGGCGAGATCTCGCGTGCCGACGCCGTCGAGGACAACGACGCGAAGCTGTTCGGCTTCTCGGGCGATGCGGACATCGGCAGCCATTTCGTATCGTTCGACAGCTTCTACGTCGAATCCGATGACGATACGGGAGACGGTTTCTATTTCGGTGCGGGGACGGTGCAGCGGAAGGGCCTGTGGGACAGCGCCTTCCGGTTGATGGGCTCGATCGCGCTCGATGACGATACGCCGGCGGTGCGAAGCGGCGTTCTCGGCTTCATGAGCTTTTCGACCACGCCGAAGACCAGCGACGACATCCTCTACATCAACGCCTTTGTGGCCCGGAACGAGTTCACCCAGGTCGCCCGCGATCCGGTCGTGGGCGGTCCGTTGGGCCGGGCGGGCATTCTGTTTTCGACCCAGCGGCTGGGCCAGTACGGCGCCCCCTTGAGCCCCCGTGCCAAGAACGTCGCGGGGTTCACCGTCGGCCGCCAGTGGTTCCTGGTACCGACCAACCGCGAGCAGCTGATCGTCGAGTTTGGCGGGCGGGTGAGCTGGGACGACGAGCCTCAGGGCGCAGGCGTTGCCGCCCGTTACCAGATTCAGATCCACAATCAGGCATTTCTGCAGTTCGATCTGTTCGGCACCTATGTCGACGACGTCGAGGACGGGTTCGGCGTCGGCGCCCGCAGCGAACTGCAGATCAAGTTCTGAGGCGCTGCGGCGCCCGGCAATGGCAATGGAACTGCTACCCGATCTCGTTCGCTTGGGCGGGGCCGTCATTCTGGCAGCGGCGGTGCTGCAGGCGGCGGCACTGGTTGCTGCGGGCTGGCGACGGACCGTCGCCGAGGATCGCCGTCGTCACTTCGCGCTGGAGCTCCTGCGGCAACGGGTGGCCCAGGCGACGGCCCGTACCGCGGCCGAAGCGCGCCGGATCGAAAGCCAATGGCAGGGCTATCGCAAGTTTCGGGTCGAACGGCGCGTCGCGGAGGTCGACGATGTCGCCTCCCTTTATCTTGTCCCTAATGACGGCGGGCCGGTCGCGTCCTACATGCCCGGCCAGTACCTGACCCTGCAGCTGCGCATGCCCGACCAGCCGCGGCCGATCATCCGCTGTTACTCGCTGTCCGAGCGGCCGAACGGCGCCGATTACCGGATCACGGTGAAGCGGATCGTGCCGCGCGAGGGCGGCAAGCCTGGCCTTGTCTCCGGCTTCCTTTACGACCACACCGCCGAGGGCGACATCATCGACGTCAAGGCGCCGGCCGGCCGCTTCTATCTCGACCCGGACGACAACCGGCCGGTGGTTCTGGTCGGCGGTGGAATCGGCATTACGCCATTGATCGCCATGCTGAACGCGATCGTGGCTGCCGACGACGGGCGCGAGGTGTGGCTTTTCTACGGCGTCCGCAACAGCGCCGGCCATGTGATGCGCGAGCATCTGAGGGAGGTGGTGGCGCGGCATCCGAACATCCGGCAGCGCATCGCCTACAGCGATCCGACCCCGGACTGCCGTCAGGGCGTCGACTACGACCTGAAGGGGCACGTCACCATCGATCTGCTGCGCCAGGAACTGCCGTCGAACAACTTCGCCTTCTATGTCTGCGGGCCTTCGGAGATGATGCGGTCGTTGCCTGCCGGGCTGCGGCGTTGGGGCGTTCCTACCACCGATATCCATTTCGAGGCGTTCGGTCCGGCAAGCGTCAAGGCGGCCAGCGGTGCGGCCGAGACCGGCGACCAGCCGGGCGTTCATCACGCGGTGACCTTTGCCCGGGCTGGAACGACCGTCGACTGGACGCCGGCGGTGCCGACCCTGCTCGATCTGGCGGAGCGAAATGACATTGCCATCGAGTCGGGCTGCCGGGCCGGTCATTGCGGGACCTGCGCGACGGTGTTGAAAGATGGCGACATCGAGTATCTCGACGAACCGGCCGCTCTCGCCGAGACCGGCTCCTGTCTCGTATGCGTTGCGGTGCCGCGTTCGGACGTCGTGCTCGATGCCTGACCTCCGGCGGTGCGTTCTGCCGCGGGTGGTTGTGGTAGATTGGCCCTGACAAGCGAAGGAACTGGGGCATGTTTTCGGCACAGCTGACATGGCGTATGGGCCGTCTCGCCGCGGCGCTTCTGGTGACGGTGATGGTGCAGCCGGCGCTCGACGTGGCGGCCGGCGGCGCGCCCGATCCCGCCAAGGTGATCGGACCCGACGAATGCGGTGAGTGCCATAAGGCCGAGATCGCCATCTGGCGCGAAGCACACCACGCCAAGACCCTGCTCGACATGCCGCGCGACGACAAGGCCCGCGAGATCGCGGAGAAGATGGATATCCGGCGGATCCGCGACGACAACATGTGCGCGGAATGTCACTTCACCCAGAAGATGGTCGACGGCGCCAAGGAGGTGGTGGCGGGCGTCTCCTGCGAGGCGTGCCACGGTCCGGCGAAGGATTGGAACCGGATTCACAGTGACTTCGGCGGCAAGGATGTCACTGCGGAGACCGAAACGCCCGAACATAGAAGTGAACGCTGGGCGGCAGCTTCGGCGGCCGGCATGGTCCACCACACCGATCTCTACACCCTGGCGTCGCAGTGCTTCGATTGCCACACCGTGGCCGAGGAGAAACTGGTCAACCTGGGCGGCCACCCGGCCGGCAGCGAGTTCGAGCTCGTCGCGTGGTCCCAGGGTGAAATCCGCCACAACGTCTGGTTCTCCGAGGACAGGAAGAACCGCGAAGCCAGCCCCGAGCGCAAGCGGGTCATGTTCGTACTCGGCAAGGCGCTCGACCTCGAACATGCGCTGCGCGGCGTTGCCGGTGCGACGGAAAAGGACAAGTACGCGGTCGGCATGGCGAAGCGCGCCCAGGCCGCGGCGCTCGGCATCCAGACGCTGGCCGAGACCGTCTCGGCGCCGGAGATCGCCGAGATGCTGGACGTGGTGAAGTCGCTGAAGCTGTCGCTTGGCAACAGCGAGCCTTTGAATGCCGCCGCGGACAAGATCGCCGATGCCGCCCGGCGGTTCGTCGCGAACCATGACGGCGGCGACCTGGCGGCGATCGATCCGCTGCTGCCGCAGCCTGACAAGTACAAAGGAAAGCCTGCCGGTTGACGGCGATGGCGGTGATTGATGGCGAATGGTCAGGGAAGCACTGGTCTGAGGGCCGATAGCCGGTTCAGCGACGACATCACCAATGCCGACGTGGCGCGGGTAATGGCGCGGGAGCCGTTCAGCCGGATCGACCCTTCCGGTTTCCCGGCCGCCAACCAACTTGACGACATCATCCGAAACGACACCCGTATCCAGCTCTACCGTCCGGGCGACGTAGTCGTTCGGGAGGGCGATTACGGAAACTCGGCGTTCTTCGTTCTCGACGGTACGGCTCGAGTCATCATCAGCCCGAAGCTGCCGCCGGAAGCGCTCGGCCGGCCGAACCGCGAACAGCGCGGGTTCTTCTCCGCGTTGTCGCAGCTCTGGCGGAACCATCGCTCGCCGGAGGTGCGCGACTACCGGGAGGGGCGCCAGGCGCGCAGCCAGACCGGTATTCGCAGCCGGACCACCGGAGAGTTCCGGATGTTCCTCACCGATCCCGCCGAGGTCATCGCGACACACACGACGGATGCCATGGGGCCGGGGACGCTGTTCGGAGAGATCGGCGCCCTGACGCGATCGCCGCGGACGGCGACGATCTTCGCCGAGACCGATGTGGAGCTTCTGGAAATCCGCTGGCAGGGCCTTCGCGACATTCGCAGGCGTGACGCACGTTTTCGCGCCGAGATCGATGCCCAGTACCGCCGGAACGCACTCTCGGTGCAGCTCCGTGAGTGCAGCATTTTCCGGCATCTGGACCGCGAGCGGCTGGACGAGGTCAGCGCGCTCTCGCAGTTCGACTCCTATGGTGAGTTCGACTGGTTCGGCGCCTACAGGACGGCGCCTTCGGCGGACTATGCGGCCCGGCTGGACGAAGAGCCGATCATCGCCGGCGAGAACGAACCGGCGGACAGTCTGATCATCATCCGGTCCGGTTTCGGGCGAGTGAGCGAGCGCCTCGACCACGGCCACCGCACCGTCGATTACCTGCATCCGGGCGAAACGTTCGGTCTGGCCGAGGTGATCCACGACCGTGACGGCACGATGCCCTACCACCAGACGCTCCGCGCGGTGGGGTATGTGGACGTGATCCGGGTGCCGGGAACGGTAATCCGTGAGAAGGTGCTGCCGGCGATCCCTGCGGAGTCGCTGCCGCCGTTACCGCATCGGCAGGAACAGACCCGATCGGCATGGCGGCGTCCCGCGTCGGGCCGCGAGCTCGAAACCGGAATGCTGGAATTTCTGGTCGAGCACCGCTTCATCAACGGCACGGCGACGATGCTGATCGACGTCGACCGGTGTACCCGCTGCGACGAATGCGTCCGCGCCTGCGCCGTGGCCCACGACAACAATCCGCGCTTCGTCCGCCACGGCACGACCTATGGCCACCACATGGTGACCAACGCCTGCATGCACTGCGCAGACCCGGTGTGCCTGATCGGCTGCCCCACCGGCGCGATCCACCGCGAGGTCACCGACGGTACCGTCGTGATCAACGACCGCACCTGTATCGGCTGCGGAACCTGCGCCTCGTCCTGCCCCTACGACAATATCCGGCTCGTTGCGGTGAGCGATCCCGACGGTACGCCCAGCGTCAATGAGGAAACCGGGGCACCTGTGCTGAAGGCGACCAAATGCGACCTGTGTTCGAGCCAACCCGCCGGCCCCGCCTGCCAGCGCGCCTGTCCCAATGACGCGCTGGTCCGCATCGACATGCGGGACCGGGAAGGTCTGGCCGCATGGATCAACCGCGGATGACTTTCGCGGCCCGCCGCCTTCGTATCGGATTCGCCGCCATCCTGCTGGCTTTGGTCGTGCTGTTCGGCCATGCGGTCTATGCCGCGACGCTGGGCGATGCGCGATTTCTTTCGGGCTACATGCTGCTGGCTCTGGTCGTCTTTCTGGCGCTGTATGGCCTGCGACGCCGCGTACCCTTCCTGCCCCTGGGAAGCTCGGCCCGCTGGCTTCAGGCCCATATCCTGACCGGGGGCCTGGGCGTCGTGGTCTTCGCCGTGCATGTCGACTGGACGGTGCCGCGGGGCGTGTTCGAGATCGCTCTGGCGATCGCCTTTCTCGTCGTTGCCGGCAGCGGCGTGATCGGCCTTTTCCTCTCGCGCTACCTGCCCGCCCGCCTGTCGAGCCGGGGCGAGGATCTCCTGTTCGACCGCATCCCCGTCATCCGCCGCGAGATTCTCGAGCGGGCTGAAGCGCTGGTGATGGAGGCGACGACCAAGGCCCAGACGTCGACCATCGCCGACTACTATTCGGACCGGTTGCGGGCGTTCTTCGACCGGCCGTGCAACTTCTGGAGCCATATCGTCGAGTCCGGGCGGCCTCGCCGCCGCATTCTCGCGGAGATGACCGATCTCGACCGCTACCTCGACCGGGAAGAGCGCCGCGTCCTCGGCGAGATCCGAGGCCTGGTCGTGGCCAAGGACGACACGGACTATCAGCATGCGTTGCAGAGCGTGCTGCGCTATTGGACGTTCGCTCATGTGCCGATGACCAACGCTCTGCTCCTGCTGCTGTTGGTCCACGTCGTCGCCGTTCACGCATTCGCCTGAGCGCATGGCGGACGGACAGAAAGACCGGCTCCAGCACACCGGCTTCCGGGAGAGCGGCTACGAGCGCCCGTCGCAGGCTTGGGTGTGTGGGCATCTGCGTGAAGGCAGGCCATGCGCGATCGGGCCGGGTCCTCGTGGGCGATGCCGTGCTACGGCCGAGTGCCGGCCCGCGCTCAGGGACGGCCGCTGGCAATGCATGCGGCTGCCGCAGCATGGCGGGCGCTGCGGGGAAGGCCCCGGTCCCGAAGGACAATGCGCCCATCCCATCGCGACCTGTCAGCCGGTTCGCGGACTGCGGGCGAAACGGCGGGTGTTCGGCCGCTGGGTGGCGCTCGTTACGCTCGGACTGTTGATGATCGCGGGGGGCGGCAGCGCAACACGCGAGGTGATGTCGCCAGGACCGCTCGCCAGCGCCCATGGTGAAATCGCCGATTGCGGTCAATGCCATACGGCGCCGGCGGACCGACCGGCGGGTTGGGTGGCAGCGAGCTTCGTCCCTGGCTCGGAGATTGCTGATTCTCATCGCTGCATGCAGTGCCATCGCTTCGGCGACGACGCGCTGCATGCCCATGCCTTGCCGCCGACCGCGCTTTCGCTGGTTACCGCGGAGGTCGCGCGTGGGGCGTGGGCACCCGCGCCCGGTGCGTCACCGGTCCCGGCGGTCCTGCGTGTCGCGCGGTCGCTGGGCGGCGCGGTCCCCGCCGATGCCGAGATGGCCTGCGCCACCTGCCACCGTGAGCATGCCGGCCGTCATGCGGGGCTGGCGGCGATGGCCGACACGCGATGCCAGACCTGCCATTCTCGCCAGTTCGAAAGCCTGGCCGATGGTCATCCACCGCTCTCCAACTATCCCTATGAACGGCGGACGCGGATCATCTTCGACCACGCCTCGCATATCGGGAAGCATTTCGGCAAGGTGCAGGCGGGGGAGGCACCCACCGCCTGCATCGATTGCCACAGCCTGGGGGCGGGCGGTGCGCGGATGATCGTGAAGCCCTACGCCACGGTTTGCGCCACCTGCCATGCCGACGATGTTGCCGGCGAGGGGCTTGCCGGACCCAAGGGTATCGCGGTGTTCGAGGTGCCCGGCATCGACGTCGAAACGCTAGCCGAAAGTGGTCGTGACGTCGGCCGATGGCCGGCCTATGCCGAAGCGCGGCTCAACCCGTTCATGCGCTTTCTGCTCGCGGCTGATGCCGGCACGCGCGATGCCATGGACCGGGTGGCGGCGGTCGATCTGCTCGATCTTACCGATGCCGAACCGGAGGTCCTCGACGCGGCGGAGACGGTTGCCTGGGCGGTGAAGGACCTGATTGCCGAGGCCGCCGAGCGCGGGCATGTGGTGATCGCCGACCGTGTCGCTGATTCGGTGGGCGTCACGCCGAGCGAAGATGTTTTGGCCGGGCTTCTGGGGCACCTTCCGCTCGCGGCGTTGCGGGAAGGGCGCGAGGCTTGGTTCCCCGATCTTGCCGATGAGATCGCCCGGCATCGGGCCGGCTTGCCGATGGCGCCGGAAACGCGGGAAGCGGATTCCGGCACACAGCCGGAAATCGCCGTGGAAGACGGGGATTTGCCGGAGGGCGGGGAACTGTTGGACGGTGGCGCGCTTCTCGGCAGCGACGACCCGGCCGAAGCGGCCGGCACCGAAAACGATGAGAGCGACGACCTGCTGGGCGGCGGTAACTTGCTGGGTAGCGATGAGTCGTTGGCCGAGGACAGTTCCGGCGGCGGCGAGCCTTCGGTCGGCGGGGGCGACCTGCTCGGCGGTGATCTTCTCGGCGGTGACCTCCTGGACGAGCCGGTGACGGAAGCACCTGAGGCGACGGACGAAGACGCCGCAATCGCCGAGGCAGCTGGCCCCCCGGTCGATCCCGAACCCTGGACCAGTGCCGGCGGCTGGTACGTCGAGCATTTCGCTCTCAGATATCGTCCGGCCGGGCATGACGACCGCTTCATTCGGACGTGGCTGTCGTTGCAGTCCATGGCGCTGGGCGCGCCCGGCGAAACGGCGGCGGCAGCGGTGTTCGAAGAACTCGCTGCACCGAAGGGTCCGGGTGCGTGCATGCTGTGTCACAGCATCGACGCGCGGCAGGATGAGGTCGGACGGACGCGGCTTCTGGTCAATTGGGATGCCTCGCCGCCTCTGGACACCAGCCACCATTTCACGCGCTACGCCCATAAGCCGCATTTCAGCCTGCTTGATGAACGTGGCTGCCTGACTTGCCATAAGCTCGACTACGGGGCGTCCTATGCGGACAGCTTCGACGACCGCGACCCGACGGTCTTCGTCAGCAATTTCGAGCCGATGGAGAAAGCTGTGTGCGCTGCATGCCACACCGGCGCCAAGGCCGGGGACCGCTGCACCGACTGTCACGGCTATCATGTGGGAGATTTCCCGCCGGCCCTGGCGGAGGCACCCTTGACGCTCGATCGAAACGCGCAGGGCGACCGCTAGGCGGCCCCATTCCGCCAATCCGCAGGAAGGAGACTGCATGAGCGTTCAAGCGCGGCAGCGCCGAGTGACCGTACCCGAAATCGCGTCCGCCAAGGGGCAGGCTCCGCTCGCCTGCCTGACCGCTTATACCGCGCCGATGGCCAAGTTGCTCGACTCTCATGTCGAACTGCTGCTGGTCGGCGATTCGCTCGGCATGGTGGTCTACGGGCTCGATTCGACGGTCGGTGTGACCCTCGACATGATGATCGCGCATGGGGCAGCGGTCGTCCGCGCGACCCGGCATGCCTGCATCGTCGTCGATTTGCCGTTCGGGAGTTACGAAGAATCGATCGAGCAGGCGACGCACAATGCCGTCAGGATCTTGAAGGAGACCGGCTGCGCCGCGGTCAAGCTGGAGGGGGGTATGGAGATGGCCGACACCATCCGCCACCTGACCAGCCGCGGCATTCCGGTAATGGGGCATGTCGGTCTGATGCCCCAGCGTGCGAACGCCGTTGGCGGCTTCAAGGTCCAGGGGCGGGGCGACAGTGGCGGTGCGGCCGTCGTGCGTGACGCCCGTGCCGTTGCCGAGGCGGGGGCGTTCTCCGTCGTCATCGAGGCGGTTCCCGAACCTGTGGGACGCGAGGCGACCGCGGCCGTGGCTGTGCCGACCATCGGCATCGGCGCTTCACCCGGCTGCGACGGGCAGATCCTGGTGACCGAGGATATGCTGGGCCTGTTCCCCGACTTCACGCCCAAGTTCGTCAAGCGTTTCGCCTCTCTCGGCGGCGAGGTCGAGTCGGCCGCCGCGGCCTATGCGACCGCCGTTCGCGACCGGAGCTTTCCTGCCGCTGAGAATCTGTTCGGCGCCAAATCGGGCTGATGCGGAGGTGCGCCGGGCCGGCCGAGGCCGGCCCGGCGCGCGACCGGAGAGGTCAGCCGGCCTGTTCGCTCAGGTAGCGGTGCATGCCCTCGATATTGAGGCTCAACCAGTTGTCGTATTCGCCGAAATCCTTGTAGGCGGACAGGTCGACGGACTGCCGGATCTCATCCAGGGACTTTCCCTGCTGCATGCCCTGGGCTACCTGGGCCCGAAGGTCTTCCATGTAGCGGCGGTGAGGTGCGACGTCGTCCCGCGTGCCGACCCGCCCATGCCCGGGAGACAGGATGGCGAAATTCATCGCTTCGATCGCCTTCAGCGAGCCGATCCAGGCGTCGATATCGGCGCCCGGCAAATCCCGCCACGGAAGGCGGTCCGCGGTCACGACGTCGACAGCGAACAGGATCCCTTCCTCCGGGAAACGCATCACGATCACGCTGTCGCCGTGATTGGGGCCGAGATAACTGAGTTCGACCGACTTGCCGCCTAGGGTCACGGTCATGGCGTCCCGGAACGTCAGGTCTGGGGCGGCCGTGGGGGTACTGTTCTCGACAATGTGCTTTCGTGCGTTCTCTTGGGCGATCACCGTGGCCGTATCGGCGAAGACTTCGCCGCCCGAGATATGATCGGCATGGTCATGGCTGTAGATCAGGTATTTGACCGGCTGGCCGAACCGGCTGTCGAGCTCCGCCTCGAGCCATGCGGCCGCGTCGGCATTGATCGGATCGGTGGCGACGATTCCTTCCGACGTCACCATGAATACGGAAAAATGGCGGTCGTTCTGGAAGCGGTAGACGTCGCCCGCGAGATGGGTGATCGCGCGGGTCGGCCCGTCCTGCGCCGAAGCGCCGCTCGTTCCGGCCGTGATGAAAAACGCTGCGCTGGCGAGCGCCAACGCGATACTGCGAAGAAGGCTTCCCGTCATGGTCCCTCATCCTCCTGGATTGTGCTGGCTGAAGCGCCGTCGTTCGTTGCGGCGATGACCCAGGGTAGCGCTCGTCCGACCGAATCGCCATCGCGGTCGGTGACATGAGGAGAGCGGCAGTGGCGGCAGAACGGGGCCTCACTTAAACTGTCGATGGAGCCGCCACCTCTTAACGACTGCGAAACCGCGACCAAGTAAAGAGATACCGGGCCGCGGACCGGTCATCAGATGCCGAGAGGAATAGACGCATGTCGAAGAACGCAGGATTCGTCATGAGGCAGGCGACGGCGATTGGGCTGGCGCTGGCCGTGGTGATGGGCGCGGGACAGGCGGTACAGGCGGCGCTGCCGGACGATGCTTCGTCCGCCTATGAAGACGCGTTGGCGAGCTTCAACGACGATGACTACAACACGGCCATCATCCATCTGAAGAACGCCCTGAAGCTCGATCCCCGCAATCTCTCGGCACGGGTTCTGCTGGGGCGGACCTATTTGGCGATGGGGGCTGGCCAGCTCGCCGAGAACGAGTTCAAGAAGGCCCGCCAGCAGGGGGCGGGCGACGACTTCATCCTGGTTCCGCTGGCTCGGTCCTATCTGATGCAGGGCGAGCACGAGAAGCTGTTCCGCGAGGTGCAGCCGGGCGGCCGCAGCCCGAAGCTCGAAGCTGAGATCCAGGTCGTCCGGGGCGATGCTCATCTCGACCTTCAGGAATACGACTTCGCCCGCGAGGCCTACGGCGCGGCAAGCCGGATTCAGCCTCAGAGTGCCGAACCGCTGCTCGGCCAGGCGCGGGTGGATCTGGCGGAAGGCGATAACGAAAAGGCGTTGGCTTGGGTGGATCAGGCCAAGACGCTCGAACCCCGGAATGGCGACGTCTGGTTCCTGCGGGGCGAGAGCCTGCAGGCACTGGGGCGCCTCGACGAGGCCGTCCAGGATTACGACCTCGCGCTCGAAATCGATCCGAAGCATGAGGTGGCACGGCTGAGCCGCGCCAACGCCCTGCTCGATCTCGGCCGTTACGAGCCCGCTGTCGAGGATCTGGAAGCCGTCCTCGAAAGAAGCCCGCTGAATGCACGGGCCGCCTATCTGAAGGCGCTCGCCCTCGCCAAGCTGGGCAAGAAGGAGGAAGCCGAGAAGGCTCTGGACGATGCGGGCGTCGTTCTCAACTCGCTCGATCCGGATTTCGCCGCCCGCACGCCGTCCGTGCTCATGCTGCGCGGCGTGGTGGCCTATCTCCGCCACGATAACGAGGGTGCCTATCGCAATCTCGACGCCTTCATTGCCCGGGTGCCGCATCATCTGGCAGCGCGCAAGCTGCTGGGGCAGATCATGATCGATCGCGGCGAGGCGTCGAATGCGATCGACCTTCTCGAGCCGGCGCTCGACAGGCAGCCCGGCGACGCCGAGCTCCTGACCCTTCTCGGCAACGCCTACATGAACGCCCGTCTCTACGACCGGGCGATCGAGACGTTTCAGAAGGCCGCAGCCGTCCTTCCCGATGCACCGAACATTCGGACGAACCTCGCCCGGGTGCGGCTTACGGTCGGTGACACCAACATGGCGATCTCGGACCTCGAAAAGGCGTTGGAGATCAGTCCGGAGTCGAAGAATGCGGCCGCACTCCTGGGTATCGCGCGTCTCGGCGAATCCCGCTACCAGGAGGCTCTGGATGCCGCCAAGCGCCTGATCGAGCAGGACCCCGAGAACGCCTTCGCCCTCAATCTGGCGGGCGGCGCCTATGTCGGTCTCGGCGAGCACGAGGAAGCACGCAAGAGTTTCGAAGCGGCGATCGCGGCCGATCCCTATTACGACTCGCCGAAGTTCAATCTGGCGAAGCTGGATCTCAGCCTCGGCAACCGCGCGGCGGCGCGCGACCGCTACGTCCGCATGGCGAACCGCGATCGTCCCAATATCGAGGCGATGGTCGAGCTTGCTCGTCTCGAAGAAAACGCCAGGAACCTGAAAGAGGCGATCGCGTGGCTCGAGCGCGCGTCCTACGCGGACCGGCAGAACCTGCCGCCGCAGGTTCATCTGGTCGATCTTTATCTGGCGACCGGGGATACGCTGAAGGCGCTGGACCTCGCCCAGCGGCTCAAGGACCTCGCCCCAACCGACCTCCCGGTCCGGCTCGCGGAAGCCAAAGCCGAGCTGGCGAACGGCCACACCGACATGGCCGTGCAGATCTATCGGCGCATGGGGCAGATCTCGCGCGATCGCCGGTCGGTCGAATGGCTGAATCGCACGGCTGACCGGCAGATGGCGATCCAGGACTTTGCGGGGGCGGAAGAGACGCTGAGCTCGGGGCTCAACTACTTCCCGGACTCGGTGCAGCTTCAGGCTGCCATGGTGCGGCTCGACTCCCTCCGAGGCGACTCCGACGAGGCCCTGACGCGTGCCGAGAATCTCCGCCGCAGCAACCCGGACTCTCCGGTGGGGGATCTGCTTGCCGGCGATCTGTTGCGCAAGGCTGGACGGTCCGACGCGGCGGTTAGTGCGTTCCGGGAGGCTTTCGAAAAGGCGCCGACATCATCGGCTATGCTTCGCCTCTATCATGCGCGTGTCGATGCCGGTGACCGCTCGGCGGCGCTGACCGATCTCGAAGATTGGGTGAAAGACCACCCCGAGGATCTTGCCGCGTCGCGGACCCTGGCGGCCGGTTACATCGAGGCAGGACGGCTGGACACGGCCATCGCCGCGCACGAGAAGCTTCTGGAGCAGCTTCCCAACGATGCGGCTCTGCTCAACAACCTTGCCAACCTGTATCTGCACACCGCGAATCCTCGCGCCCAGGAGACCGCGCAGAAGGCGTACGATCTCGCACCCAACCAGCCGGCGACCATGGATACGCTGGGCTGGGTCCTGGTACAGCAGGGCGATCCGGTTCGCGGTCTGTCCCTTCTCCGCGAGGCCGAGGTGCGGGCGCCCGGTCAGCCGCAGGTCGCCTATCACCTCGCCGTCGCCCTGAGTAAGGTCGGACAGGTCGACGAGGCGCGCCGGAAGCTTCAGCAGCTGCTCGCGGTCAACACCGAGTTCGAGAACGCGGACGAGGCACGGGCGCTTCTTTCGGAGCTCGGCGGAAGCTGAGGGCGGTCAGCCGTCCATCATCAGGACGGCGCGAACGATCTCGCCTCGTTCCATTCCGGCGAAGCCGTCGTTGATGGCGTCGAGCGGAAGCCGCGTGGTGATCAGCGAGTCGAGCTCCAGCTTGCCGTCGAGGTAGAGGCGGGCGAGCCACGGGAAGTCGCGCCGCGGCCTTGCGCCGCCATAGCTCGACCGGGTGATTCGCTTCTCGCCCATCAGCGAGCCCCACCGAAAAGCGACGTCGTTGTCGACGTTGGTCTTGCCGAGGAAGATCACGTCGCCGCCGGGCCGGACCGCTTCGACACTGTGCCGGAAGCTCGTGGGATGGCCGGCCGATTCGATGATGCAGTCCGCACCGCGGCCCCCCGTCAGCGCCTTGATCTCGGCGACCGCGTCCTTGCGGCTGGCATCGATGCAGTCGGTCGCACCGAATTTCCGGGCGACCTCCAGCTTGGTCGCGTTCATGTCGACGGCGATCACGGCCTCCGCTCCACACAGAACCGCGCCCTGAATGGCGTTCAGGCCGACCGCGCCGGCGCCGAACACCGCCACCTTGGCACCGGGGGCGATGCGAGCGACCCTTGCCGCGGCGCCGACCCCGGTCATGACGCCGCAGCCGATCAGGCAGGCGCGGTCGAAGGGGATCTCCTTCGGTACGGCGATCGCCCCCGATTCGGGAACAACGCAGTATTCGGCGTGGGAGGAGACGACGGAAAAGTGGTGCAGCTTTTCGCCGTCAAGCGTCAACCGCGACGTCCCGTCGAGAAGATGGCCCTTAGGCTGGGTCGCGCCGAACGTTTCGCACAGGATCGGCTGATCGCGGTCGCAATAGAAGCAGTCGCCGCAATGCGGATTCCACGAGCAGACGACGTGGTCTCCCGGCCGGACATGAGTGACGGAATCCCCCACCGCTTCGACGACGCCGGCGCCTTCATGGCCGAGGATGATCGGCAGTGGATAGGCCAGCGAGCCCTGAATGACTTCGAGATCGGTGTGGCAGAGTCCGCTGGCGTGAACCCGGACCAGGACATCGGTCGGCTTCAGCGCGCCGCTCTCCACCTCATGGACGACCATCGGGCCGCCGATCTTCTCCAGGACCGCTGCCTTGAACCGCATTATCGCACCTCCCCGTGTTCCGGATTGGCGGTTGCCGTGGGGCAGGGGTAGGCGTCCTGCAGGACGATCGTCGCTACCGCAGCCACCGGCATCGCCTCCGGTATGTTGTCGTAACGATCATAGTAGCGCTTGGTGGCGTCGATCAGCCATTGCGGCTGAACGATCATGCCCAGGGGAAGGCAGTAGAGCGATGTGTCGCCGCGGCGGCGCAAAGCGGCATTGGCCGCTTCCAGCCCTTCGATCAAGCCGCGGAAATGGAGCCTGAGCAGTTTCTCGGCACCGTCGCCGCCGCTGCTCAGGGCCTCCAAGAAGGTCTTCTTGTCCATGGGACCGCCTTCGGCAGCCGCGGCGCTGCCGGTGAGGCCGATCCCCGCCGCGACCAGGGCTGCGGTGGCGACAGCCGCTGCCCTGGTCCGGACGGTCATCGGGATGTCTGCGATCCCTCCGTCGGGAAGTAGTGGAAGCTGGCGCTCCCGTCCTCCTCGACCTGTGGGACCAGGGCTGTCTCCCAGCTCAGATAGGCCTTCATCGCCTTTTCGACCTCGGTCTCGTGCTCGTAAGGCAGGAGATAGATGTCGTCGCGGGAATCCAGCATCCGCTCCAGCCCCGACTCCTTGGGCCGGCCGGCGGCCAGCCATGCCGCGGTTCCGCCGTCCAAGACCTTGACGGGGGCTTGGACGCAGGCTTCGGCCTCGGCCGCGGCGACCTGGGCCAGGGCGCCGTCGGGTGAAGTCAGGACCAGGGTGTCCGCGATATCGAGGCGCGGCAGGCTGCTCGCGAACCGCGACCGGATGGCGAACCAGGCGCCCGGTATGTGCTTCGATTTGTGCTCGCGGCTGGTACTGAGATCGACCACGGTCGCTTTCCCGGCCTCCAGCATCGCCGCCAGTTCATCCACCGAAACCATTGCCGGACGCTTGCCGTCCAGGCCGAGGACGGTGACCGGCTCTGGGCCTGTTTCCAGCGGACCTGTCCCCAGCCCTTCGTCCAGCACGTAGACATCCTCCCAGCCCATCTGGATCAGCCAGGATGCGCTCATCGTCGCGCGCACGCCGTCGTCGTCGACCAGAACCACGCGCGATCCGCGCGTGCCGATATAGCTGTCGGTCGACTGCACGAGCTGTCCGCCCTGCGCGCTCCGGGTGCCGGGTCGATGGCCGGCCTCGTAGTCCTCCGGCAGGCGCACGTCGAAGACATAGAGGGTCCGTTTGTCGCTCTCGCCGCGCCAGCGCTCGACCG